>OJMG01002681.1_pt1 | contig 14724 bp, 9 predicted proteins | sample 1597141 | NCBI WGS metagenome assembly OJMG01 (sample SAMEA2452119, study PRJEB22498) | human gut metagenome | biome: human feces; feature: human gut; material: feces | place: Australia | collected 2012 | reverse complement strand
GCTACGGAGACAATTTCCGATACAGCGGCATCCACAACAGGTCCTTCCTACGAAGATGAGGATGCGTGGCTTTCCTGGGAAGACTACGGAGAATGTTCCAACACTGTAAAAGACTTCTACAATGACGATGAGAAAAAGACCTATTACTACGAAATGGATGAGTTCTATTTTTCCGATGAGAAGTATGCAAAAGTGAATGATTATCTACAGCAGATGTATGAGGAATACAGAGCGCAGTATGAGGAAGAAGGGGAGAATCACACCGGAGCGTATGAGTTAGTGGATGAAACTCTTTCCGAGGGACAGCGATACGATGATAATTATCTGGTATTCAATGGCATTACTTTAGCGGATGACGAGTATGTCAGCCTGCATTTTAATGACACGGTTTATTATGCAGGAGCAGCGCATCCATTATCCTATTACATACCCGTGACGATCTCCGTTGCCACCGGCGAAGAAGTCACCCCGGAGGAAGTTTTGGGGAAGACCTGGGACGAGATCCGGGCAGCAGGCTCTATTGAAGAAGAAAACGAAGAAAATTTTAATGCCGATTACGGCTTTTACATCACAGAGAAGGAACTGTGCTATCTCTATCGCACTAATTTCTTTGTAGAAGAGATTAGGATATCCCGGTAAAAGAATCGGATTGAACTGGCAGGGCAGAAGAGGTATACTTATTTCCGGAAACGAACGGAGGTACCGGGATGGAAAAGATTATCCCTTTGGAAATCTGTGCGGATATTAAGATCTATGATTATAAGAAAAAAGTAAAATATGATGAGAAATCCCTGGTGATTTTTGAGAAAACAGGGAAAATGATAACAGCCGGAAAAGAGTGCGAAGGCATGCTTTACACTCTTCCGGCTAATTCTATTGGCTTTTCTCCGATCGTATTGGGAAGAGTCAGCGACTATACCTGTGCGGAAAAGATGCTAAAGCAGATGCTGTGCCGGTATCTTGGCAAGGCATCATTTACGGGATACGGAGAAGGGCTTATTTTTATTCACGAGAAGCTGAACGAAGTGGAAATGAAAGCCTATTTTGATCTCCTGTATCAGGCGGGAGCCAAAAATGTGGTCTATGCGGATGAAAGTGTGAAAGGAATCCCGGAGGGAACTCCTTGGGAGGATGTGATCTGGGGAATGAAGAACACTTATAAAAATCTTCGTTTTGCAGTAGAGATCACGAAGGAACAGCCCATGGATTACCTCAGATATTCACTGGCGCAGTTGGCAGAGAACTGTAAGCGGTGGGGACTGGAAGAGGAAATGTCAAAATTGCATATTTAAGGAAATAGGCTAAGGGTAAATGATTTTATTTATCCTTAGCCTAAATTATTAGCTTTGTTGATAATAATTATGCCGGTAAAGATGATCGTCTACCTGCTGCGCCAGGTGATTCATTTCTTCTTGTGCATCAGCACCCATGGCAATATTATAAAACGCATAGGAAAACTGCTTACTGAAGAAAGGATATGCGGGGGTCTGCGGTCTGGTAAAAGAGGTGTTCCGTAATTGTGAAAATAAAATATTGCTGTTGCCGGAACCAGCTTGAAAGCTGTCCATTACGTCATAAATCTCTTTTAAAACGGGAATACCCGTTAACTGACTGATCTTCAACTGGTTCTGCAGACTGAAAACATAACGGATAAATTCACAACATTCCCTGGGATATTGTGTCTGTCTGGACATGCATAATCCCCAGCTTCCATGGGGCGAAGCTGCTTTTATACCATGGGGAAGAGGAATTATGCCGATATTGCTATTTCTTTTCCGCGATTGAAAATAAGCACTGGGCAGGGAAAGACTCATGGCAAAGTGTTCAGGGAAATGAGCACTGAGATTTTCCACATGGGTATAATGATATTTATGAAATAATTCGCCCAGCCAATTCATGGCAGCGACGGAGGCTGGAGAGTTAATATATCCAGAGGTTGCCGTCAGCGTATCGTTAAAAAAACTGCCATTGTTTTGCACGATAAATGGCAATCCTGCATAGCTGTTCCATTCTCCGGATTTTGGAGAAAGACCGCGTCCGGAGTCCATAAGCAAAGGATAGGGAAAAGAAGTTTTGGTCTGTATTGTATGGCAGACATTCAGAAACTCATCCCAGCTCCAGGCATCTTCCGCAGAAGTCGGAATGCGGATACCAAGGGAATGGAACAACTCCTTGTTATACAGAATACATAAAGTGGATTCCGTATAACCCAGATGATATAGTTTTCCCTGATAGGTTCCCTGTGTCACAATGGGAGACAGAAAAGAGGATAGGAAAGACGAATCCATATATCCATCAAACGGCAGCAGAGAATTCATATATGCCCAATAGGGGACATCAGGACCGTCCAGGGACAGAATATCCGGTGCATTTCCACTGGTAAAGCTTTGCAACAGCGAGTCACGCAGAGGAGCCTTATCGTTGGTGAGAAAAGTCGGTGTTACGGAAAATTCGGAAGAGGTCAGATTAAATTGTTCGATCAGAGAGACCCAAAAATGTTTCTCATTATCTTCCATAGGACATAAATAAATTGATAGGTTTATTTTATCTTTGGAGCGGTCTGCTACAAAAGTACCTTTTCCTTGCTGCCGTATAATATATCCTTCAGATTCCAGACATTTCAGGGCTTGTGTAATAGTGCTTTTACTTACATTTAAAGTACGCATTAATTCATTGTCGGAAGGGATGAGATCGCCGGGACGATAATATCCGCTTTCGATTTTCTGGACAAATTCATTTTTTATAAGCATGTATTTTGGTGTTCTGGTGTTCATAAAATCCCCCACATTTTGAAAAGTGATTGACAATATATTTTTGTTATGCTAATATCATAGCATAAGTTATTCGAACAAACAAGAACAAATAAAAAAACTCTCTGCAAAAGCGGAGAGTTAAAAAATAAAACAAGTTATTCGAACAACCGAACAACTAAAAGGAGGAGAAGATGAAAAAGACATTTTCAAAAGAGAAATTATTTGACAGAACACCGCGGGTCTTTAAGCGGGATGCAACGGAAGTTCGTTTTCTGTTGGGCGGAATCGGAACAGGTAATTTCTCTGTAAATTCAAGAGGAAAGTTCCTTGACTGGGAAATCTTTAACTGGCCTTCGAAAAATACGAAATTTCCCCTTTCCTTTTTTGCAATCCGTACGGAAAACAAAGAACTGGAAAGACCTATATCGAAAATTCTGGAATCGAGAATGGTTCCGCCATATACCAGCTCGCACGGATACCTTCAGGCTGAATTAGTAAATCTGCCAAGAATGGAAGATTCGGAACTGATTTGTGAATATCCTTTTGCAAGAGTGAATTTCAAAGATTCCGAATTGCCCGTAAAAGTGTCAATGGAAGCATATACACCGTTTATTCCTTTAAATACAGATGATTCCAGTATTCCCTGTGCAATTATCCGATACACGGTGAAAAATATTGCAGACTGTCCGACCAAAGTAAGCCTGGTAGGCACACTTCCCAATGCATCTGGTTTTGAAGGATATGATGTTATTGAGAACCTGAAGCTGGCCGACAGCGTAAAAAATGAATATCGGGAATTTGATGATGTGAAGGGCTTGTATTATTCACCCGAACATTTGAAAGAGGATCATCTACGGTATGGAAACATGGCGATTCTGACCAGTGGATCCAAAGTAACCTATAAAACACAATGGTTTGACGGCGAATGGGTGGATGGAATACAGGATTTCTGGGATGACTTTACCAGTGATGGACGATTGGAAAAAGAGACCGTATCTGACAGTGTGGGGTGTGAATTTGCACAATTTCATAATTTCAGTTTCCTGAAAAGAAGAGAAAAGATCGGATCCATCGGAGCCTGGGAAGAACTTCAGCCAGGAGAAGAAAGAACTTTTGAATTTGTCATTACATGGTATTTTCCTAACAGAGTAAAGGCATGGATTGAATTTGATGAGGACTACGAGAAATTCCAGCGCGGTGAATACGGAACAGTGAGAAATTACTATGCAACAAAATTTACAGATGCATGGGATGTAGCAAAATATGTATACCATAATAAGGAACGACTGGAATCCGACAGCAGAAAATTTGCCTATGCTATGTTCCATAAGACTACATTACCTTATTATGTGGTGGATGCTCTGACTGCAAACATTACGAATCTTCGAAGTAATTTATGTTTCCGGCTGGAAGATGGAACCTTTGCCGGATTTGAAGGGATACGAGACTATATAGGCTGCGGTTACGGTAGTGTGCCTCATGTATGGAATTATGCACAGACGGTTGCTTTTCTGTTCCCGGATCTTGAAAAAACAATGCGTAATGTAGAATTTTTGAGAGAAACAGATGAGACAGGATGCATGTCTACACGAATGTTTTCCGTATTTGATCAGGAACGGTATGCAATGGTTCCGGCCTGTGATGGAGAACTTGGAAGTGTTGTTCGTGTCTACCGGGATTTCAAGAATCTCGGGGATGTGGAATTTTTAAAGACCATTTGGCCCAAAGTAGTGTTGGCAATGGAATATGCCCTGAAACAATGGGATCTGGATGGAGATGATGTACTGGACGGTCAGCAGAATACAACCTATGATATTGAATTTTACGGACCAAATCCCATGACGGACAGTATTTTCCTGGCAGCATTGAAATGCTGTGAAGAGATGGCTGAGATCGTAGGAGACGAAGAACATCACCAGCTATACGCAGATGCTTACGAAAAAGGAGCTGCAAGAGCCGACCAACTGATGTTTGACGGGGAATATTATATTCAGGTACAGAAGGAGATTGATAAATATAAGTATCAATTCGGAAAAGGCTGCCTGTCAGATCAGCTTCTCGGACAGTTTCTGGCATATATGGCCGGAATCGGGGAAATTTTACCGAAAGAGCATGTAAAATCTGCTATGGAATCCGTATTCAAGTATAATTATAAAACGGATTTTTATCATACGGACAGTGTACACAGAGCATATGCAATCAATGAAGAGCATGGAATGGTAGTAGCTACCTGGCCGAAAGGCGGCAGACCTAAATTCCCGTTATCCTATGCCGGAGAGGTGTGGACAGGAGTAGAGTATGAAGTAGCCGTTAATCTGATTTATTCAGGTTGTGTAGAAGAGGGTCTGACGGTGGTAAAGTCAATTCGGGATCGTTATGACGGATACAAGAGGAATCCGTTCAGCGAGATCGAGTCCGGTCATCATTATTGCAGGGCAATGGCAAGCTGGGGAGTGCTGAATGCATTATTGGGACTGCAAAGTGATATGTATCGCGGAACCTTGTCATTCCATCCTGCAATAGAAGGTGAAATGTCCAGCTTCTTCATTTGTGGAAAAGCATGGGGTATCTACAGTCAGAAGGAAGAGAATGGGAAAATGTGCAAACATATTGACATCCTATATGGGACGTTAGATGATATTCATCTACAAGAATAAGGGGGGTACAATTATGATGAAAAGTATTTGGAGGAAAATGATGGCACTGACTTGTGCGGCCGCTACGCTGTTTACAATGGCAGGATGCGGAAATGCAGAAGGAACTACTGACAGTGCAGAGACTGCACAGAGCTCTACGACTGCAGATGGGTCCGGAGAGATCACGATCCAGTTTGCAGAGCATGTTGCTGATATTCAGGCACAGGAGCCGCATCTGCAGAAGATTATCACCGCCTTTGAAGAAAGCCATCCGGGGATTAAAATTGATATTACGGGCAAAGAAGTGTCCGAGCATAATACGCAGATGACTTTACTGGCAGGAGAAAATAAGCTTCCGGATGTATTTTGGCTGGAGCAGGCAACCGCAAAGGAGTTTGCACAGAATGGGTATTTATATGATCTGACGGATGCATTGGATCAGTATGGCATCAATGACAGCCTTCTTCCCGGACTGGTGCATTCATGTACCGTTGACGGCAAAGATGTGGGAATGCCCAGTGAAGTTATGATGGTAGGATTTTATTATAACAAAGATCTCTTCCAGCAGGCAGGAATCGAAGAAGTGCCTGTTACCTATGAAGAGTTCCTGGATGTGGTAGATAAGCTGAATGCAGCCGGAATCACACCGCTGACCGTGGGGGCGCAGGATAATTACAGTATCTGGGCATTCGAGACAATGTTGGCAAGATATGGATTTTTTGAAAAGCTTGACGGTCTGAAGGATGGAAGCATTTCCTGGAATAACGAAGACTTTATTCACTATTTTGAAAAAGTAGAAGAAATGCGTGAAAAAGGAACTTTTACAAAGGACATTTCCAATATTGGATATTTTGAAGCAAAAGAGCAGTTCCTGGGTGGAAATGCAGCAATGTTCAATTCCGGAGCATGGGATATCGGTGATTTTGAGGGAAGTGATATGGCTTCTAAAATCGGATTTTTCTGGGGACCTACCTTTTCCGACAGCCAGTATGAGCAGCAGATCGGAATCAAGGCATCCGGCGGTGTTTATGTAGTATCTTCAAAGGCAGCAGAAGATCCTGCGTTGTTAGATGCAATTATGCAGTTCTGGCAGTTCTATTACGGCGAAGAGGGAACCAGGATCATTGCTGAGGATACTGCGACATTACCGTGCTCTACATATAATGGACAGATTGATGAGAGCCAGCATCCTGTACTTTCCACGATGATCACGGCATTAAATGATGATTGGAAAGCAGTAACGGAGCCGTTTAATTCACTTTCATCCAATGTGGCATATGGATATTTTGATGCTACCTTCGGTGTTATGACCGGCGTTTACACACCGGAAGAAGCAGCTGATTATGTAGAAAATTTACAAAGTGCTGAAAGATAAAATCAAAGGAACGGTATGAAATTAAGTAATACCGTTCTTCTCTATAAAATGGAAAGGGAGAAAGCTATGTATTGGTTGAGTACAAAGAAAGCAAAAATCATTATGCTGCTTCCGACTCTTATGATTTATGCAGTATTTATTATTATTCCTGTGTTTATCGCAATTTATTATAGCTTTACGGACTACAGTGGTCTTGGAAAAGCATCCTTTGTGGGAATAAAAAACTATGTTGCTATGTTCCATGATAAGCTATTTCTGATCGCATTGAAAAATACATTTTTAGTATTGTTATTCAGTGTGATATTCCTGATCGTTGGATCTTTTATGGCAGCATTATTGATGAACAAGAATTTTCACGGAAACGCATTTTTTAAAATGGTGATTTTTGCTCCCTACGTCATAGCACCTATTATCATAGGAATTATCTGGGGATATATCCTGAATCCTAATTATGGGCTGGTAAATAGTGTATTGCGTAAAATAGGACTGGATATGCTTGCTATTGAATGGATCGGTGGAACTAAATGGTCTCCATTGTCATTGGCGATCGTATTCACATGGCAGGTACTGGGTTTCCATGGAACTATTTTTTTATCCGGAATCAAAGCAATACCGGGAGATATTTACGAAGCTTGTGATATGGATGGAGCCAATTTGTTACAACGCTTGTTTTATGTGACAATTCCTATGCTGAAAGAGACCTTTATTATTAATATTGTTCTGGTGGTAACAGGCGTATTTAAAATATATGAACTGGTATATCAGATGACAGGCGGAGGACCTACTCATCAGTCGGAGCTGCTTACCTCATATATGTATTTTACAGTATTTACATCCAGAAGGTATGGATATGGAATGGCAATTGCGGTTGCAATTCTGTTGCTTTCAATTCTGGGCTCGTTTTCCTATATTAAGATCACAACGAGGAAGCAAAGGAGTTAAATATGAGAAACAAGAGAATATCGATAAAAAAAGTCATTTTTTACATATGTCTGCTGGGATTGATTATTCTTTTGGTCATGCCCATACTGTGGGCTATGTTGCTTTCATTAAAGACAAATAATGAGATTGTCAACAGTCCGCTTTCTTTGCCGCAGACAATAAACTTTGAAAATTATCAGCGTGCGATCGATACTATTGATTTTTCCAAAATGTATTTTAACACGATTTTACTAGTAGTAATATCTACTTTTTTCAGTATTTTATTTACTTTTATGAGTTCGTTTGCAATTGCCAGAATGGTTTTTCGGAACCATAAGGCATCGGAAACATTGTATTTTTTCCTGCTGATCGGGATTGGCATCCCTATTTATGTACTGCTGTTTCCGGTATATCGGATTGATTCACTGATGGGAATCCTTGGAACACGGTTGGGACTGATCTTACCGTATGTTGCAGTGAATATCTCGTTCAATACCTTACTGTTTACCGGGTTTTTGAGAGATATCCCCGGAGAATTGGAAGAAGCAGCAATTATCGACGGCTGCAATCTATTTAAGCTGTGTACCAAAGTGGTGATTCCGGTTATGAAACCCACGTTCGTGACGATCATTATTTTTAATGCAGTTTATATTTACAATGAGTTCCCGTTTGCATCAACCTTTATTCAGAATAATGTCTTAAACACCGTGTCGTTAATGACATCTATGTTTAAAGGACAATATTCCATGGATTACAGTGGGATCATTGCAGCGAGTCTGATGATCATACTTCCTGAATTAGTATTTTATGTCATTTTGCAGAAGTATATTATAAGTGGTATGACTGCAGGAGCAGTGAAAGGATAAGAAAATGAGAGAAATCGTAAGACCATCCCTACATTTTACACCACAGAAAGGCTGGATCAATGACCCTAATGGATTAGTGTTTTTTAAAGGACAATATCATATATTTTATCAGTATAATCCGTACCATGATAGCTGGGACAGTATGCACTGGGGGCATGCGGTAAGCCGGGACCTGATACACTGGGACGAATTGGAACCGGCACTGGTCCCCGATATGCCCTATGATAACGATAAAAACGGTGGATGCTTTTCCGGATCGGTTGTTGTACAGGATAATCAGCTATTTTTATTCTATACAGGAAGAACGGAAGATGAAACCGGTATTTTTGAGACGCAAAATCTTGCGGTGTCAAAGGATGGGAGACATTTCGTAAAGATAGAAGAAAACCCGTTGATAAATGAAGTCCCGGAAAAGGGAGGAAGAGATTTTCGAGATCCCAAGGTGTTTTTCGCGCAAGGAAAATGGAGAATGATCTGCGGAGGATCCACCGGAAGAATTGAACATCCAGAGAGCCGCGGAAGAATTTATCTTTTCTCTTCTACCGATCTGTATCATTGGACGTATAGCGGAATTTTGTACGAAGCAGAGCCCGGTGAGGGCAGAATGTTTGAATGTCCGGATGCCTTCTGCCTTGATGATGTCTGGTTTTTGACAACTTCGCCGATGTATGAAAAAGACAGTGTAACGACGCTATATCTGTCCGGACAGGTGGATTTTGACAAATGTGAATTCCATAAAAAGATAAGCGGAACCTTGGATCTTGGAACTCATTATTATGCAGCACAGACATATCCGGTATTGAATGGGGAAATTCGGTCTGTTGCCTGGCTGGGAGGCTGGTTGTGGATGCCCTGGATCCGGGATTTCGGTCCCAAGGAAGGGTATCGTGGAATACTGGATGTATCACGAGTATGGTATTTAGATGATAACAGGCGTTTGTGTGCAAAAGTGGCTGATAAAGTGAAAGATGAGATGAAGCTCTTCCGCAGAACATTGGAAAAACATTGGACCGGTGAAAACATACCACCGCAAAGTCAGCCAGTAATGGTGGAATTGAAGGGAAAGCTGCCGGGAGATGGAGAGTTATTGTGCATTGATCTATATGATACAGATAGACATACCGTGACAATATGCTTTGATTATTCAAAGAAAGAAATGACCGTGAATTATAACCGGGCAGACACAGCTTCCAGATATGGTATACGAACTGTTTCCTGTGAAATGATGGAAAAAGAAACAGATATTGATATCCTCATAGACGGAAATACATTTACATTATTGTGGGAGCATGGTCTGTATCGTTATACAGGAAAATTATACCCACAAGGAAATATAGGCGTAGATATAAAATATAGGGCAAAACGGCATTATGATATTACCTCTCTGGGAGAGATATTGATTGATTTTACCGGGAAAAAAGAGAGTGAAAGACAAACATTGTCTTATACACAAAATCCGGGAGGTGCACCTGCTAATGTTGTGGTCGCGGCACAACGGCTGGGTGCCCAAACAGCATTTATCGGAAAAGTAGGAGAAGATTTCCTGGGTGATTTCTTAAAGGAAACACTGGATAAATGCGGTGTATCAACCGAAGGATTAATAAGTGATGCAGACTATTTTACAACACTTGCTTTTGTTAAACTGGCAGATAACGGAGAACGAAATTTTGCGTTTGCCAGAAAACCCGGAGCAGATATCAGACTGAAGGCTGAGGAAGTACGGAAAGATATAATCTGCCAAAGCCGTATTTTTCATGTAGGATCTTTGTCGTTAACAGATGAACTATCCAGAAATGCAGAGTTTATTGCATTAAAAGCTGCGAAAAATAATGGAACAATTATTTCTTATGATCCGAATTACAGAGCCAGTTTATGGGATTCACAGGAAGAAGCCTGTAAATGGATGAGAAGTATTTTAGAATATGCAGATATCGTTAAAGTATCAGAAGAAGAGATTGAGCTCTTAACAGGTTATACGGATGTTCGGAAAGCAGCAGAGAGCATAACAGAGTATGGTGCAAAAATAGTACTCATTACTTTAGGCGAAAAAGGATCGTTTGTATATCTGCAGGATCAGCAGGAAGCATATGTTTCAGGTTATTCCAGCAAAGTTGTGGATACCACCGGTGCCGGAGATTCTTTTATGGGAGGCTTTTTATATAAGATTTGTGAATCCGGTAAGCGTATAGAAGAATATTCTTTACAGGAAATGATAGAATGTGTCCGCTTTGGAAATGCGATGGCTTCCCTATGTGTTGAGAGAGAAGGAGCAATACCTGCGATGCCTGTAATGGAAGAAGTGATTAAGAGGATCAATAGCTAACATAATCCGATCGATTGACAGCAAGAAGGAGCAACTCTGCAGTACCGGGAGTTGCTCCTTTTTGATATAATGATGTCGGGGTCAAAAGCCCCTGGCTTTGATGAAAAAGTCAGCTGAAGGCAGGAGGAAAATCATATGGAAACAAACTATGCAAAAAGTGCATACAGAACCTTTTTATTCTGGGGAGTATGTTCTTCTCTTGGGGTTACCATATCCACCCTTGTGGATGCTACTCTGGTAGGAAATTTTATAGGCAGTACCGGCCTGGCTGTGGCGAACATTGCAACACCGGTATTTCTGCTTTATTTACTTATGGGAATCACCTTAGGCGGCGGTGCAGGCGTCTTAATTGGGAAAAAACTCGGCGAAGCAGATCTGAAAGGTGTAAATCGGGTTTTCGGCTCCGTATTAAGTGTAGGACTGATAACAGGTGTGCTTTTCGCAGCTGTATCTCTCGTATTTCGCAGCGCATTATGCAGTCTGCTTGGTGCCACACCGGAGCTTTTGCCACAGGCACTGCAGTATCTGAACGTGGTGTTTGCCTTTGCCCCGATCTATGTGTTATATAATATTCTCTCTATTGCAGTGCGGACAGACGGCGCGCCAAAGCTGGCTGCCATTTCTTCAGCTGGGGTTATTGTCACAAATTTAAGCCTGGATCTGCTGTTTATGAAAGTGCTGACGTGACAGAAACCGTATCGCACTGGAGTCTGATCTTTTAAGTGCTGCGATGCTTGGTATTGAGAACATCCTCTGTCTGACAGGTGACCATACGAAGATGGGCGATCATCCGCAGGCAAAACCGGTATTCGATCTTGATTCTGTATCTCTTCTTCATACAGTACAGCTTCTTGAGTCCGGTGTAGATCTTGGAGGAAACCAGCTGGTTGGAGAGCCTCCGAAATTCTCCAAGGGTGCCGTTGTATCTCCATGCAGCGATTCCGTTGACGCTCAGCTTGCAAAGATGGAAAGAAAGGTTGCTGCAGGTGCAGACTACTTCCAGACACAGGCTGTATTTGAGCCGGAGAAATTCATCAAATTTATGGAAAAAGCAAAACAGTTCGGAAAACCTGTACAGGTTGGTATCATCATTCCGAAATCTGCCGGAATGGCTAAGTTCATGAACAACAACGTAGCCGGCATCCATGTTCCGGATGAGATGATCGAGGAACTGAAAGCAGATAAAGAAAAGGTAATGAGCATTTGTTTTAACTTGTTGTCAAATGCGTTAAAATATAATGATCCATGTGGAAGAATAACGGTTGAGGCTGGTAATACTGTGTTAGGTGAAGATAATACTCCGGCGGTTTTTATTCGGATATCTGATACTGGAAAAGGTATTCCTGAGGAAATACAGGATAAGATTTTTACGGATTATTTTCGAGTGCATCATAATGATGTGGGAACAGGATTGGGGTTAGCATTGGTAAAAGCTTATGTGGAACTTCATCAGGGAAATATTACATTAGATAGTCAACTTGGGAAGGGAGCAGCATTTACAGTGGTATTACCTAAAGTTTCTGCTGTTGATTTACATACTCTTTCCTGGAGTGAAGAAGAGAGCGTGTGTGGTAATGATGTGCATAAAGAAGGCAATGCAGGAATTTCTGTATATGATGATGTTTATGAAGGAGTTAAGATGTCTGAAAATAAATATCTGGTTCTGGTGGTCGATGATAATGCAGATATGTGTCGCTTTATTAAAACAGTATTGGAAGATAAATATCGGATTGTTTGTGCCAGCAATGGGCAGTTTGGTCTGGAAAAAGCATTGAGGTATCTTCCTGATGTAATTATTTGTGATATTATGATGCCTGTCGTAGATGGGTTTGAATTATTGCAAAAAATAAAGTCAAGTTCTCGTTTAAGACATATACCTGTTATCATGTTAAGTGCTTGTGCATTGGATAATGATATTGTACAAGGGTTTAAGCTGGGGGCAGCTTCATATTTGATAAAGCCTTTCAGTAAAGAGGTTTTGCTTAGTAGAGTTCAGAATTTGATAGACGCTCATTCTAATCTTAAAGATTTTTATACAGATTCTTCTATTATTGGGAAGGAGGAAAATTCTTCTTCTCTTCTGTCTTCTGAAGATAAAGCTTTCCTTGACAAGCTTTATAAGGTTATCAATGATGAATTGGGAAATCCAGATTTTAATGTGGAAGATTTGAGTAATACAATGGGATTGAGCCGTATTCAATTATATCGAAAAATTAAATTATTGACTAATTATACTCCTGCGGATTTATTGAAACATATCCGTTTGGTGCGTGCGAAATATTTATTGGAAAATTCAGATAAAAATGTGACAGAAATTGCTTTTATAACAGGATTTTCTTCTCAATCTTATTTTACTAAATGTTATAAAAAGTATTTTGATAAGAATCCTACAGATTGTCGAACAGAGAAACGACGATGATAATATGTATTTTTGTTTCATTATAATGTATTTTTTGTACCAAAATATAGACTTACATGCATTTGATATAAATTTTTTAACATTCTGTTTTCTATAGTTTACTTTTGCCATTGCGAAATGTAAACCCTAAAAAATGAAAACACAACTTTTTGGTAAATTAGGTTTGTTGTTGGCATGTTCATCAGCAATGCCTTCGATTTATGCAACAAATGCATTGTCATCTGTGGAAGTCGAACATTCCATGATTGTTCAGCAGAGAGGTCACCTTGTTAAAGGAGTGGTTTTTGATGCAGCAGGAGAAACTATTATTGGTGCAAATGTGTATGAAAAAGGAAATCCATCGAATGGAACTATTACAGATTTAGATGGTAACTTTTCTTTGAATGTAGCTGATAATGCTGTGCTAGTAGTTTCTTATATTGGTTATGTAGAACAAGAGGTAAAGGTTGGTAACCAGTCAGATCTGAAAATTACGCTGAAAGAAGATTCTGAGACTTTGGATGAAGTTGTTGTGGTAGGATACGGTACTGTGAAGAAGTCCAATTTAACATCTTCTGTTTCTAAGATTACAGATTCTGCATTGAAAGAACGCCCGTTTTCAACAGCTTCAGAAGCATTCCAAGGGCAGTTAGCTGGTGTGCAGGCACAAGCTTCTAATGGTGGTATTCCTGGTGAGGAAATGACTATTCGTATCCGTGGTATCAATACAATTAATGGAGACAGTAGTCCTTTGTATGTGATTGATGGCGTGCCAAGGGATAATATGAGTGACATTAACCCAAGTGATATTTCTACGATTCAAATTTTGAAAGATGCTTCTGCAACTGCTATTTATGGTTCACGAGGTGCGAATGGTGTTGTATTGATTGAAACGAAAACAGGTAAGGGAAGTGCTAAACCAACAGTAACTTTCAATGCATATTATGGAGTACAAACTCCAGAGAAACATTTGGATCTTGAAAACGGTTATGAATATATTGCGTTTAATATGTATAAACGTAATGTCGATTATAAACGTCAGGGAGGTTCGATGAGTGATCCTCAGTCTAAACGCCCACAGCATTTAAGAATACCAGAGTGGTGGTCTACATTCGATAATTTTACAGACTGGCAGAGTTTAGTTTTGCGTACGGCACCTATTCAGAGTTATGAAGCCAGTGCTTCTGGGGCAAGTGATATGGGTACGGTATTTTTCTCTGTAGGATACATGGATCAGGACGGTATTGTAAAAGAAACGAATTATAGTCGTTTGAATACACGTTTGAATGCCACTTTAAATATTACTAAAAATATTCAGGTGGGTATGAATGCGTCTGTGTCACGGTCTGTTCAGAAAGCGGCTGGTACAAACTTAGGAGACCGACAAGGTAAGGACTCTTCTGTACATCATGCTCTTATGATGTCTCCTTTGGTAGCTCCGGGCGTTGCTGT
>OJMG01002675.1_pt1 | contig 14749 bp, 10 predicted proteins | sample 1597141 | NCBI WGS metagenome assembly OJMG01 (sample SAMEA2452119, study PRJEB22498) | human gut metagenome | biome: human feces; feature: human gut; material: feces | place: Australia | collected 2012 | reverse complement strand
AATGATGGTTAAACAACTGATTTATGATAGTTGCATGATAGTTAAAAAGGAAACTGTCATGCCTATATGTTATGATGTTCAAGTTATATACAAGAAACATGATAGTATGATAGTTGTTTTTTTAAATTCATTATAGTATTGATAAGTTTGAACCGTAAATGCAGATTTATCGGTGAACTAACGGGTAAGGCTGAACCTCGTGCCGCAAGCTCTCTTTTGCCGTCTGCTTTAGCAGATGAATAGATGATTGTTCCCGGATTTGCCGGTTCCTCTGTGGTTTTTTAACCCCTTTAAATATAATACAAGCTGTGAATGGGGTATAAGAATGGTTAATGAGTATTAAATAATGAGCCTGTCGGGAACTTTTTGCAATGATTCGGCGTCTTATCTTTACGAGTGATTATTATAAATGAAAAAGTAAAAAATGAAAAAAGCTATTTTGACACTTTTGATGATTCCTGCTTTTGTCGGGATGTTGTTTTCTTGCTCTGAAGTCAAAACAGATGCAAAGAAGTTGGAAGGTAAATGGAATATTGTGGAAGTAAAAGGAGAAAAAATACTGAAAGAAGGTTTGCCCAATATGGAGTTTGATATGAAAGATAATAAAGTTCACGGTAATGCCGGATGTAATATCTTTAATTCGACTGTCGTGCTGGACGACCAGGATATTTCTTCCATCACGATCAACCCCGCGGCCACTACCATGATGGCTTGTCCGGATATGGAGATCGAAGATGCGATCTTGAAAGCTATGGGAGACGTGAAAGGTGTGAAAGCCGGCCAGTCCGAAAATGAAATGTTGCTGGTCGATGCCAACGGTAACGTGTTGATGGTTTTGTCAAAAAACTAATTGGATAGAAATGAAGAAGTACATGTATCTTTGTCTTGCGGCGTTGAGTATCGGTATCTTTGCTTCTTGTAAGGCGAAAAAAGGTGTGGAAGCGACTTTCTCCGACCTGGATGGTAGTTGGAATATTGTCGAGTTGAACGGCAAGGTGTTGAATCCTGCCGAGACGAATCAAGTCATCGAGTTCGACGTGGCTCGCCATTCCCTTTCCGGAAGAGCTGGATGCAATCGGATGATGGGGCAGATCGAATACAGCGATTCCCGCAAGAATATCATTAAATTCCCGCAGGTTGCGACAACGCGTATGGCTTGTCCGGATATGAGTGGTGAGCGTGAATTGTTGCAGGCTTTGGATAAAGTCGTTCGCTTTGATGCAGTAGGTGAGGTGAAACCGGTCAATAAAATCGCTTTATATGGCACGGACAATACCAAATTGATGGTAATTGAAAAGAAGTGACTTTCATTGTGAAATGTTTGGAAGGCGGTTCCGGTTGTGACGGGCCGCCTTTTTTATTTCGGCCTGCAAGGGATGATCAGGGTGAAGCGGCTGCCTTTTCCTTCCTGGGAAGAAAGGGTGATTCGCCCGTCCAGGCGCTCGGCGATGGTTTGACAGATCGATAGGCCCAGTCCGGTACCTTGTGCAAATTCGTCCACCTTGAAGAAACGTTCGAACACTTTCTTCTGGGCCTCTTCCGACATGCCTTTTCCGGTATCTTCGACAAAGACATGAACTTCTTTCTCCTCCTTCTTATAGACAGCTCCTAACAGGATGTGCCCTTTAGTGGTGAACTTGACGGCATTGTTGATGAAATTCGTAATCACTTGCGTGAACCGGAAACGGTCTACATGAATGATAAGTTCCGTTTCTTGGAATTCTTTCAGGAAACGGATATTCGAAGGCATAAGCAGGTGATGTGTCTGGTAGATCTCTTCTAACAGCTCGTTTAGAGAGCAATCGTCGAAAGCGAAAGACATCCGTCCCGACTCGATGCGCGAGAGTTCCAGGATATCATTAATCAGTTTCAGCAGCAGATTACTGTTTTTGTTGATCGTATTGCGGAAAAGGTCTTTTTCTTCATCGGTCAATTCCTTTTCGTCTTGTAATAGGTTGGTGAAACCGACTATCGCATTTAACGGTGTGCGTATCTCATGGCTCATGTTGGCGAGGAACGCCGATTTCATCTTATTGGCTTCTTCGGCTCGCTCTTTCTCTTCGATCAACCGGAGTTGCACTTGCCTTTTCCGTTCGCTTTCGCGGTAGTACATGTAAATGAGGTGAAGGATGATATAGACGATTGCTATGACGAGCAGGATTCCGCCTGCAATAATATAGTTTAGGTAACGGACTTCCAGTGGCATGTTATAGATGATGCTTCCCTGTGGCAGATCGCTCAACCGTATGTTGAAACGTTGCATCTCTTTCCAGTCGAAAGCAAATGTTTTGGGGCTTTCTACGATAGGAATGTCATTTGGAGAAGTGCCTTTCAGGATGCGGGCAGCTGTTTGGGCAACACAATCAGCCTGGATTTGCAAGGTAGTGAAATAGCCACCGGTGATCCCTCTGTTGTCGTTGAACCCGTTGTTAATGACTGTGAAGTTCGGCACATTGGCCAGGCGTCCGACGGTCAGGACATTGAAGTCGAGAATGATTTGTATGCAGGCGGTGTAAGGCTTGTCTTCAAATACCCAAAGAAGCTGGCGGGCGGTCAGGTTGGCTGTCGAGGTCGTATATAAGGCAGAAGCGCCTTCTTTGCCGGGCTGGATTTCCGTGGAAGTAGTTTGGGGCCTTGTTTGATACAATCCTTCGTAAACAGCTATTCCATGTCCCTGGATATTGTCCATCAACGTTTCGAACGCTTTTCTGCCGATGAATTCTTTCGTTTTGAAGATCAGTATTTTTGATCTTCCGTATAGTTTTTCGATCAGTTGTATGTTTTTCAGATATTCAGGCTTGTCCCAATAACCCGTGAAGTTGGGATGCTGTTCCAATAGTTCCCAGTTGGGAAAGTTGACACCTGAAAAGACAACCGGAATCGTCTTGCCGAGCGGATGGTTGCAGGCCATTAAAGTATAGGTAGCCTGATCGTCATTGGAAATGATGATGTCCGGTTTGAAACTTAAAGTGTCGAGAAAGGAGTACATCCGGGCTTCTTCGTCTGTGGCATTATAGCGTTCGCAGTCCAGGTAGAATGTGTGGATGGAAGAGTATATTTGCTCTTCCTCCAGTTCCTCGTGCAGCAGCTTGTCGAACTTGGAGTAGGCACTCAGGCTTTGATTGTATGACTGTATGACAAGGACATTAAACAGTTCCTTCCCTTTTTTATCGGAGGAACCCTTTGCTTCACGCGGAAAACAAAGGGCCAATATCAATATCGCTATGTATATATGTATTTTCAAGGAAGAAGCACTTATCAATTGTACCCGTATGTTTTAAAAAACCGTTCAAAGTTAACGATAATCGGGATATAACAAGTACTTCTTTCTGATTTTCTTATATTTATTTAATGCCGGTTGCCAACTTGCGCGTATTTCGTCCTCCTTTAAACCGCGGACAATCTGGAAACGTAATTCTTTTGTCCCGGCAAGCAGGTCGAACCATTGTGGGCGGGTGAAGAAAAAAGCTTGGTCGTTGCCTGCTTTATTATAGAAATCAAGGAGGAATTTCAGCGTCAATCCCCCGGTAAAGGGATATTCTCTCAAGTCCGTGCCGTAGCATTCCTTGTCCTTATGCAACGGTTTCGTGTCGAAACCTGGCAAGGAGGTGGGCGTAAAGGTGAAATCTCCGTATCTGGCATCGGGTGCTCCCAATATCTGGAATGGATAATAGGTCCCGCGACCGACACTGATATTGGTCCCTTCGAAGAAACAGAGTGAAGGGTAGAGACGGATCGACTGGTCGTTCGGCAGGTTGGGAGAGGGCTTTACCGGCAACCAGTACGGATCTCCGTGACGCCAGTTTTCCATCTTGACGATATGCAGTTTACAGGTGTCGGGTGTACTTTTCAGCCAACCTTCCTTGTTGATCATCCAAGCCAGTTCGCCAACCGTCAGACCGTGCAGTATGGGTAATGGGTCAACGCCGACAAAGGATTCGAATCCTTTCTGGCGGACAGGACCGTCGACGAAGTCGTTCGGGTTAGGGCGGTCCAGGACGATAAATTCGACATCGTTTTCGGCACAGGCTTCCATCACATAATGCATGGTGCTGATGTAAGTATAAAAGCGGACTCCGACATCCTGAATGTCGAACACGACCACGTCCAAGCCGGCCAACTGCTCGGCTGTCGGCTTCTTGTTCTTTCCGTATAGGGATATGATGGGGACTCCTGTTTTTACGTCACGGCTGTCTTTGATCTCGGCTCCCGCATCGGCCGTCCCGCGGAAACCGTGTTCAGGGGCGAACACTTTCTTTATGTTGATACCCTCTTCCAACAAGGCGTCCAGCAAATGCTTCTGCTGCTTTTCGAGGATGGAGGTTTGGTTCACTACTAATCCGACCTGTTTGTCTTTCAACAGACGGGTAACGACGTCCATACGTTCGGCTCCCAATTTTAGAGGGGCTTTCTGTGGAGTGACGGCCTGGATTTCAGACATTAAGAACAGGCTTAACAGCCAGAAGGCATACCTGATAACTGTTCTCATAGACTCATTCCTTACTATTTGTTTCTGCAAAAGTAACGATTCTTTTTGTTTATTGCGTATCTTTGTCTCTCAATAAAGCGATTGATTGTTATGAACCCTTTAGATATTATTGCCAAATATTATCCGGTAGGTTCGGAGGCGTACCGGATTTTGGTTATTCATAGTAGAAGTGTGGCAGATAAAGCTTTGGCTATAGCCCGGATGCATCCGGAGATGAATCTTGACCTTACCTTTGTAGAAGAGGCAGCTATGCTGCACGATATCGGTATTTTCCGTTGTAATGCTCCCGATATCGATTGTCATGGAGATGCGGAATATATTTGCCACGGTTATCTGGGGGCCGAATTGATGCGGGCGGAAGGTTATCCCCGCCATGCCCGCGTGTGCGAACGGCATACGGGAACAGGTATTACGCTGGCAATGATTGAAGAACGAGGTTTGCCTCTTCCGCACCGGGACTTTATGCCGGAAACCTTGGAAGAACAACTGATTTGCTACGCCGACAAGTTTTACAGCAAAACGAAACTGGACAAAGAAAAATCTGTCGAAAAGGTAAAACAGGGCCTTTCGAAGTATGGAAACGAAACTGTCGAACGGTTTGATAACTGGTGTAAACTCTTTTTAGGGGAATAAAAAGGGATTGGCTCGCTAAATTGTTATACATTTGCCCGCTGTAACACACTGCAAATAACGACGGAATGTTTTTGAAATACAAATGCCTGATTATTTTGTTGCTTTTCCTCACTGGAAACATGATGACTGAGGCGCAGGAACTTATAGCCCCGACCGATACCGTGATGGCCGTTGTGGGCGATACGGTCGTATCTGCCGGACAAGATAGTGTGCTTGCGTTAGACAGTGTACCGAAGAAGCAGACAGGGCTGGACGCTCCGGTTTCTTACCAGGCGAAAGACTCCATCATCATGACGGGAGCGAACTGGGCTTATCTATTTGGGGAAAGCGATGTGAAATATCAACAAATCGAACTTCAGTCCGAGAAAATCGAGATGAATATGGACAGTAGCCTGGTGTATGCCACTTTCGGCCTCGACTCGATCGGGGAGGAATTCGGCTATCCTCTTTTCAAAGATGGCGACCAACAGTATGAATCCAAGACGATGCGCTATAATTTCGGTACGAAAAAAGGATATATCACAGATGTGATCACGCAACAAGGCGAAGGTTATGTGACGGCCGGACGTACCAAAAAGATGGACAACGATGTCCTGAATATGAAGGGGGGACGGTATACGACTTGCGACGAGCATGATCACCCCCATTTCTATATCCAGATGACGAAGGCGAAAGTCCGCCCGAAGAAAAATATCGTGACGGGTCCCGTCTATATGGTGTTTGAGGACGTCCCGCTTTATCCGATCGGTCTGCCTTTCTGTTTCTTCCCGTTTTCGAGTTCTTATTCTTCGGGCATTATCATGCCCACTTTCGGGGATGAAAGTTCGCGTGGTTTCTATCTGCGCGACGGCGGGTATTATTTTGCGTTGAGCGATTATATGGACCTGGCCTTGACCGGTGAAATCTATACGAAAGGTTCTTGGGGACTGTCGGCTCGTTCTTCTTATCGGAAACGGTATAAGTTTTCGGGCAGTTTCAATGCCTCCTATCTAGTTACCCGTTTGGGTGACAAGGGACTTCCCGATTATAGCTTGTCTAAGGACTTCAAGCTGAACTGGACACACTCGCAGGACCCGAAGGCAAATCCGTACCGGACTTTCTCGGCGAGTGTGAACTTTGCGACCAGCAGTTATGACCGTAATAACCTGAACAGCTTCTATCCTGGCTCGCAAGGGTTTGCAGATGCGAACCAGAATACCAAAGGGTCCAGTATCAGTATAACACAGCGTTTCCCGAATAATCCGTTCAGTATTTCGGCTACCATGAATGTGAACCAGCGTTCGAAAGACTCGACGATCTCGCTGACATTGCCTGATATTACAATTACGATGAGTCGTATCTTCCCGTTCAAGCGGAAGAATGCGGTCGGAAAAGAACGTTGGTATGAGAAGATTTCCATGAGTTACAACGGTTACCTGCGTAATAGTATCGATACGAAAGAAGACAAATTGTTCAAGTCGAGCTTGGTGAAGGATTGGCGGAATGCCATGCAGCACCAGATTCCGGTGAGTGCTACTTTCTCTTTGTTCAAGTATTTGAATATCTCGCCGTCGTTCAATTATACCGAACGTTGGTACACCAATAAGGTGGAAAAAGCATACGACATGCAGAAGAAGCAGGTGGTTGCGCGTGATACGACTTATGGTTTCTACCGCGTATTCGATTACAGCACATCCGTTTCAGCTTCCACCACGCTATATGGTTTCTATAAACCGTTGCCGTTTTTGGGTGACAAGATCAAGATGATTCGTCATCGTTTCGAACCTTCGGTAACGTTGAGTTATACGCCTGATTTTGGAGCTTCCAAATATGGTTTCTGGAAAGATCTTATGTATGAAGATCAATATGGACAGACGCAGCAGATCTCTTATTCGCCGTTTGAAGGCGGTATGTTTGGGACGGCCCCTAACGGGAAGTCGGGGAGCGTGAGTTTTCAGTTAGATAACAATCTTGAAATGAAGATCAAGTCGGATCGCGATTCGACAGGTGAGCGTAAGATCAGTCTGATCGATAAGTTGTCGTTGGGGATGAGTTATAATATGGCGGCCGATTCGTTCAAGTGGAGTGACTTGAGTGTAGGCTTGCGTCTCAAGTTTTCGAAGAGCTATACATTGAACCTGAACGGTACGTTCGATACCTATACCTATGGCTACGATGAAGCGACGAAGACCGTTCGCCGGTTGGATATTCCGCGTTGGCAGGCCGGTAAAGGATTAGGCCGTTTGCGCCAGACCGGTACGAGTTTCTCTTATACCTTTAATAATGATACGTTCGGCAAATTGTTCGGCAAGAAAGATAATAACGACGATTCCAACAACCCTCCGACAGACCCCAATGCATCGAACGATCCGGAATTCGAACAAATCTCTTCGGGAGAGGAAGGGGACCAGCAGGGTAAAATGGAAGGAGGCCGATTGCGTGGTGCCAAGAAAGATACGGGTGAGTTCGATTCGTATGGCTATATGGTCAATAAAGTGCCCTGGAGCCTTTCGTTCAGCTATAGCATGCAATTGCGTTATGGAGACTTTGACCCGAGCAAGCTCGAATATAAGTACAAGCTTACACATGCATTGAGCTTTAACGGTAATATCCAGCCGACGAAGAACTGGCGTTTTAACTTTAATGCCACCTATGACTTCGATACGCATAAGATATCCTATATGACTTGCAATATCACTCGCGACCTGCATTGCTGGCAGATGACTGCCAGTTTTGTGCCGGTGGGACCTTATAAGTCCTATACCTTCAATATTGCAGTAAGTTCGTCTTTGCTGAAAGACCTGAAATGGCGCCAGAGCAGCAACTATCGTGACGGGCAGAAATGGGAGTAATTCCAATTGTCAATTGATAATTACCAATCTATTGGTGTCTGTCCGGTTGCGATCAGATAATCATTTGCTTTGCTGAAATGCTTGTTCCCGAAGAATCCGCGGTAAGCGGAGAGGGGAGACGGATGAGCCGATTTCAATATCAGGTTGCGGGAGGCGTCGATGAAAGCGCCTTTCCGTTGTGCATACGACCCCCACAGGATGTAAACGATATGGCTTCGCTCTTCTGTCAGGCGGTGGATTACGGCATCCGTGAATTCTTCCCAACCTTTATTCTGGTGTGAGCCGGCTTGGTGTGCACGAACCGTCAGGGTTGCATTGAGAAGCAGGACGCCCTGGTCCGCCCAACGGAGCAGATTGCCGGTTTGCGGCATGGGTTTGCCTAAATCGCTTTCGATTTCTTTGAAGATGTTGACGAGCGACGGGGGAAAGGGTGTCCCGTCTTGGACGGAGAAACAAAGTCCGTGTGCCTGTCCGGGTTCATGATAGGGGTCTTGTCCGAGAATGACTACTTTGACTTTGTCGAACGGACAGTGTTCGAACGCACTGAAGATACAGGAACCAGGAGGATAGATGGTTCTTTGGCGGTATTCTTCTTTAACAAAGGTGATCAACTGGCTGAAATAATCCTTTTCAAACTCAGAACTTAATCGTTCTTTCCAGCTCTGTTCTATCTTGACGTCCATAATGGTAATTGAAAATTGAAAATTAGAAATTGGAAATTCTCTTTATTACGCGAATATCAGAAATAATTATCAATAATCCATCCTTAATTTTCAATTTTCAATTTTTAATTATCAATTAGATCAAGTACATACCGGCAGCACGGGCTTCACGACGCATTTCTTCCGGCCATATACTTGCTTGAATTTCACCGATATGGGCTTTGCGGAGGTAAAACATACACAAGCGACTTTGTCCGATACCTCCCCCGATACTTAGAGGCAGTTCGTTGTTTAGCAAGCGTTTGTGGAAATATAGTTCTTTTTTTTCTTCCGCGTTGCAAATCTCCAACTGGCGGAGCAAGGCTTCCTTATCCACACGAATACCCATGGAGGACAGTTCGAGCGAACGGTTCAGTACTTCGTCCCAGACGAGCAGGTCGCCGTTTAATCCGACTTGTCCGTTTTCTGCAATTGTCGACCAGTCGTCATAGTCCGGAGCGCGTCCGTCATGTTTCTCTCCGTTGCTTAACTTACAACCGATACCGATAATGAAAACGGCTCCGTATTCTTTCGTAATCGCATCTTCCCGTTCTTTCGGCGTGAAGGTCGGATATTTTTGCAATAAATCTTCGGAGTGTATGAAATGGATTTGCTGGGGCAATGTAGGACGGATTTCAGGGAACATCTCATAGACCAGATATTCGGTACGTACCATGGCTGCGTAGATGCGACGTACGATTTCTTTCAGAAAATCTACATTCCGTTCTTCGGTTCCCATGACGCGTTCCCAGTCCCATTGGTCGACATATAAAGAATGTAGGTTTCCCAACTCTTCGTCAGAGCGGATAGCGTTCATGTCGGTATAGATACCGTAGCCTTTTTCGATTTGATAATCAGCAAGAGTAAGGCGTTTCCATTTGGCAAGCGAATGGACGATTTCAGCTTTGGCATCGTCCAAATCCTTGATCGGAAACGTGACCGCACGTTCCGTTCCGTTCAGGTCGTCATTGATACCCATCCCTTTTAAAACGAACAACGGAGCAGTGACGCGCCGCAACCGTAATTCGGAAGACAGGTTTTGCTGGAAAAAGTCTTTGATCTTTTTGATACCCATCTCGGTCTGCGATAAGTTCAATAAAGCCTTATATCCTGCTGGTTTAATTAAGTAACTCATATACTTGTTGTGCTTTATGTTTGTGAATAATGCGTGGCAAAGATACTAATTAATGGCAAAATAGCAATTATGTGCCTTTTTTTATTTGCAAAATGGAAGTGATTGTCGTTAGGATGCTTGCAAAATATCAAAAGTAATCTTTTTTTGCCCGTTCATTTGTTTTCCTGCAAGATTATATATACTTTTGCGCTGTCTTTGGCTGGGTAGCTTAGCTGAATAGAGCGTCAGATTCCGGTTCTGAAGGTCGTGGGTTTGAATCCCACCCTGGTCACAAAAGGATTTCCAAGTGTTGGAAGTCCTTTTTTTATGGGGTTACGCGTAAACTTTTCTTTTTTATTTATGTTTTATAAATGAATAACTAATTTAAGAAAGAACAAAGATTATGTCAGTGGTTTATAAATTTCTTTTTCCTGCCAAGCCGGTAGGAAATGCTTTTTCTCTTTTTTTGTTGGCGTTGCGTATCCTTTTCGGAGTATTGCTGCTTTCGCATGGTATCCAGAAATGGACGAATTTTAGTGTCATGTCGGAATCTTTCCCGGACCCATTGGGTGTAGGAAGTACGTTGTCGTTGGGGCTGGCTGTTTTCGGTGAGGTATTTTGTTCCGTAGGCTTTATATTCGGTGCGTTTTATCGTCTGGCTATGATCCCGATGGTCTTTACGATGGGAATGGCTTTTTTTGTGATACACGGGAATGATCCGTTTGCCGTGAAGGAACTGGCCTTTATTTATCTGGTGGTGTTTGTGCTGATGTACATAACGGGACCGGGTAAATTTTCTATCGATCATGTCATATCTTCTGCATTATATAAAAAGAAACGGTGAGGTTCTATTGGAGAAGCCGTTAGGCGTATACGAAAGGAAACAAAAAGGCGGGAATTATTATTCCTGCCTTTTTTGTTGTGTTAGCCTTCTTTTAAAGAATAGTGGGAGAATAAGGTGTTTCTTTGTGTTGGTTGGGAAATAAAAAAAGCAATCATGTAATCATGATTGCTCTTAAAAAAAAGTGGGCGTTGACGGATTCGAACCGCCGACCCTCTGCTTGTAAGGCAGATGCTCTGAACCAGCTGAGCTAAACGCCCTTTTCATTCATCATGTTTTGTACGCCTTATCTCTTTAAGACGGTGCAAAGGTACGGCTTTTTTTGAAACCTCCAAACATTTTCGGAGAAAAAATAAAAAAAACTTTGCTTTTGCATATACATACCAGGAAAAGCATTAACTTTGCAACTCTACATAATATATAATGTATTAAAGGAAAAATGATACTATCGACACTAACAGCCATCTCGCCTGTTGACGGGCGATATTGGAACAAAGCTGAGAACCTGGCAGCTTATTTTTCTGAATTCGCGCTGATTAGATATAGAGTGCGCGTGGAGATTGAGTATTTGATAGCTCTGTCTGAATATCTTCCGCAATTAAGTGAATTAAATACGGAAGAAGTAAAAACTTGGCTTCGCAATGTTTATAAAGATTTTACGGAAGAAGATGCTTTGCGAGTAAAAGAAATTGAGAAGGTAACCAACCATGATGTCAAAGCCGTTGAGTATTTCATCAAAGAAAAAACAGACCATTTCCTGGCTGAAAAATATCATGAGTTCATTCATTTCGGACTGACATCACAAGACATCAACAACACGTCTATCCCCTTATCGCTGAAAGAAGCGCTGAATGAGGTTTATTATCCAGGACTGGAAGAAGTGATCCAGACATTAGAGACGTATGCAAATGAATGGATGAATATCCCGATGTTGGCCAAGACTCACGGACAACCGGCTTCTCCTACCCGCTTGGGTAAAGAAATCATGGTGTTCGTTTATCGCTTGAAACAGCAACTGAACCTATTGAAGGCAATACCTGTTTCAGCCAAATTCGGAGGTGCTACCGGAAACTTCAACGCGCATCACGTGGCTTATCCGGAATATGACTGGAAAGCTTTCGGTAACAAGTTCGTCAGTGAGTCATTAGGATTACAACGCGAAGAGTGGACAACACAAATCTCCAATTATGACAATCTGGGTGCTATCTTCGATGGCATGAAACGAATCAATACCATCCTGATTGACTTGAACCGCGACTTCTGGCAATATATTTCGATGGAATATTTCAAGCAGAAAATCAAAGCTGGCGAAGTAGGTTCATCAGCCATGCCGCATAAAGTCAATCCGATCGACTTCGAAAATGCAGAAGGAAACTTAGGAATTGCCAACGCAATCCTGGAACACTTATCAACAAAGCTTCCGATTTCCCGCTTACAGCGTGACTTGACAGACTCAACGGTTCTGAGAAATATTGGTGTTCCGATGGCACACATCGAAATTGCCTTCAAGAGTCTGTTAAAAGGTCTGGGTAAATTATTGCTGAACGAAAAGGCATTGGAAGCTGATCTTGACAAATGTTGGGCAGTCGTGGCAGAAGGAATCCAAACGATTTTACGCCGGGAAGGTTATCCGAAACCCTACGAAGCATTGAAGGCGCTTACCCGTACCAATGCTGGCATCACAGAACAGTCGATCAAAGATTTTATTGAAACATTGCAGGTCAGTGATCGCGTAAAAGAAGAATTGAGAGCGATTACACCGCATAATTATACAGGAATTTAAAAACAAGGAGAAAAAGGCATCAAAGTAGTTCCGGACAATTGCTAATCGATCAACCGGACTACTTTGATAATAAACAGAATCAATGCTATTTTATCTCCTAATTTTAATCATACAATAAAAAATCAAAGGTAGCCGTGAGGCTATCAATTATAAACCTTTATTATAATAAATACAACAATGAGTACAGAAGAAAGAGACGAGGCACAGCAGCAGCCAGCAGCACGCCCAAGAAAAGTAACGGGCTACAGAGAAAATGCAGAAGACGGTGGAAGACCTTATAACGCTGGTTACAACCGTCAGGAAGGTAACTATGAACGCAGACCGTACAACCGACCGGCAAACAATGACCGAGGAGGTTATCGTTCTTATGGAGATCGCCAGTCGTATAATGATTATGGCAACCAAGGTTATCAGCAACGTTATGACAATCGTGGCGGATATGGAAACAACCGCCAGTATGGTAATAACCGTAACGCGAATTACAACAATCCGAATCGTGACGGAGGGTATAATCAAAACCGTCAGTATGGAAATCGTCCGGCCTACAATCCGAACAACGATCAACGTGCTTTCAACCGTCCGGTTTATAGCAGCAACCCCAATGCTTTACCTAACAACCCGGAAGGTGCACCGGTAAAGAAAAGAAGACCGCGTGTAGGTGAAAACCGTACAAACTTCGATAACCGTCAGGATAATCGCGGAGCAGCTCCACGTCCATACGGTAATAATTACGGTGGCGGAAACGCATACGGTGGCGGCCGTTATAACGCAAACAACGGACGTAATAACAACAATCGTCGTCCGAACAATAACAACAATCGTCGTTCTAACAATTACAATCCGAATGCTAAATACAACTTCCAGAAACAATTGAAGTATAAGGAAGTATTGGCAGATCCGAACGAACCGATCCGTTTGAACAAATTCTTGTCGAATGCAGGTGTTTGCTCTCGTCGTGAGGCAGATGAATTCATCCAGGCAGGTAATGTAAAAGTAAACGACGTTGTAGTAACAGAATTGGGTACAAAGATTACTCGTTCAGATAAAGTAACTTTCAACGACAAACCGGTTCAGATTGAAAGCAAGGTTTACATCATCCTGAACAAACCGAAGAACTGTGTGACTACATCTGATGATCCACAGGAACGTCTGACTGTAATGGATTTGGTAAAACACGCTTGTACAGAAAGAATCTATCCGGTAGGCCGTCTGGACCGCAATACAACCGGTGTATTGTTATTAACGAACGATGGTGATCTGGCTTCTAAACTGACTCATCCGTCATTCAAGAAGAAGAAGATCTATCATGTATGGTTGGATAAGAACGTTTCTGTAGAAGATATGGAGAAAATCGCCAACGGTTTGGAACTGGAAGACGGTGAAATCCATGCAGACGCTATCAGCTATGCAAGCGAAACAGACAAGAGCCAGGTAGGTATCGAAATCCATTCAGGCCGTAACCGTATTGTTCGTCGTATCTTCGAATCATTAGGTTACCACGTCGTTAAATTGGATCGTGTATATTTCGCCGGTCTGACGAAGAAAAACCTGGGCCGCGGTAAATGGCGTTATCTGAACGAAAAAGAAGTAAACGCATTGCGCATGGGTGCTTTCGAATAATAAAACTAATAATATAATGGAAACAATAAAAAGAACAAAGATTGTAGATTTGCTCAAAAGCACAGCTTTTGGCTCTACCGTTAATGTAAAAGGTTGGGTTCGTACTCGCCGTGGCAGCAAACAAGTAAACTTTATTGCGCTGAACGACGGTTCTACAATAAATAATGTTCAAATCGTTGTTGATGTAGATAAATTAGGTGAAGAGTTTCTGAAACCGATCACGACTGGTGCCAGTATCAGTGTAAACGGTACTTTAGTGCAGTCGCAAGGAAAAGGTCAGTCAGTCGAAATCCAAGCTACCGAAATTGAAATCTACGGTACAGCTGATCCGGCTACTTATCCGTTACAGAAGAAAGGTCACTCGATGGAGTTCTTACGTGAAATCGCTCACTTGCGTCCGCGTACGAATACATTCGGTGCCGTTTTCCGTATTCGTCATAACATGGCTTATGCGATTCATAAATTCTTCCATGACAAAGGTTTCTTCTACTTCCATACACCTATCATCACGGCTTCCGACTGTGAAGGTGCAGGACAAATGTTCCAGGTAACTACGAAGAACCTGTATAACTTGAAGAAAGACGAGAACGGCTCTATCCTTTACGACGATGACTTCTTCGGGAAGCAAACAAGTCTGACGGTTTCTGGTCAGTTGGAAGGTGAATTAGCTGCAACAGCTTTGGGGCAGATCTATACATTCGGTCCGACTTTCCGTGCTGAAAACTCCAATACTCCCC
>OJMG01002674.1_pt1 | contig 14751 bp, 10 predicted proteins | sample 1597141 | NCBI WGS metagenome assembly OJMG01 (sample SAMEA2452119, study PRJEB22498) | human gut metagenome | biome: human feces; feature: human gut; material: feces | place: Australia | collected 2012 | reverse complement strand
GAGACCGTTTCTGCAAAGACGTCCGATACCATCTGTCTTCTTCCAGCAGATAAGGTCAGTTGAAACACCACCCTGCTCGATGAAATCCTTCATAAGAAGACCTACTTCGTTATCAGCAAAAGCTGTAATAACAGCAGTGTTCATACCGAAACACTTGTGAAGTCCACGGATAACGTTGTATTCTCCGCCGCCTTCCCATGCTCTAAAGCTTCTTGCTGTACGGATTCTTCCTTCACCTGGATCAAGACGAAGCATAACTTCACCTAATGATACAGCGTCAAATGTGCATTCTTCAGCTGGTCTTAAATTTAATTTCATTTTTTAGATACCTCCAAAATATTTTATTGCTACAATAGTTTACCATAATAATCCGATTAATTCCATCATTTTACCTAAACTTTTATATGTTTTATAAGAAATATGATAAATTGCAACAGCAGCCGACAATAATAGAGGAAAATATTGTATGCATGCATATTGAAAAAAGTGCTTATAAGATGTAATATTAATAAATAAAGGTTTCGATATAATATAATAATTATTATTTACTTTTAATATAAGCACAGATATACTTATGCAAAGCGAGGGTTATATATGAAGAATGTTAAAAAAATCAGACAGCTTACAATGCGTCTTAAAATGCAATGGAAGATTCTTATAGGTGTGCTTGTTGCTGGTGTGGCATGCGGTGGAGTACTTATATTTGCTAACGCTGACTCAAGTGTTTCTCTTTCTCTGACACCGGCACAGTCAAGTGTAATACAGGGGTCTACATCTACAGTTATTCATGCCAATCTTTCAGGTACGGATGATGAATTTTATGACGCGAGCAATCCTTCGAACAACGGTATTGCAAGTCCTGTAAGACTTGAATGGACAATATCGGATGAAGATTATGATGTTGTAAAGTTTGTTAATCCAAGTTCAGGCGGAGATGCTTATCTGCAGACTGTTTCAGGGACAACTAATCCTACAGTATATGGTAACAGGGCAGGAGCAGCTACAATAACAGCAGCATATCATTCTAAGAAGTTTTCAGATACAGGGGCTGTTGTATATGACAATGTACTTGCTACATCAACAGCAGCAGTATATGTTCCTATTAATGTTAATGTTGAAAGGAAAAGGGGTAATACTGTTCTTGAAGAGGCAGATCTTCTGAAAGAAGGAGATTTAATTACAATAACAGCCAATACCTGTGAGAGTAATAAGCTTTTTATTGAAACATCTAATGATTCAACAGGTGAGGTTAGTTCAGATGGAATCGTAGAGATGTATTACAGGGATTCTTCTAAAGTAGTACTTAAGGTTATTGGCGGTGGTTCAACTGTTATTACGGCAAGAACTGCAGATGGAAGCGGAATTAATCCTCTTACATATACATTTACAGTAAGGGCAGAGGTTAAGTTTAAGGACAGTATATCTAATTCACAGGGACATTTTATAACACATCTTCCAAGCGATGCATCTAACAGATATATGGTCCTTTCAGATAAGGATTATGAAGCATTTACATATGAGGACATTCCTTCTAATGTAGTTAATCCTGTTAAGTCTAACGTAATATATAAGACAGATAATTCAAATGTAGCATCAGTTGCAGTTGGAACAGTATGTGGAGTACATGCAGGAGTTACAAAGGTGAGTGCAGGACTTACTACTATTGATGTTGGAGGCAATGAATCATGGTTTACAAGAGATGCTGTTAATGTTGTAGTTCCATTTAAGAAGATGGGAAATGAAGTGAGCAATATGAATGTTGGTGATGAACTTCAGTTGTCAACATCAGCAATTGAATCAGAAGTAACATGGTCAACTTCTGATAACAAGATACTTCAGGTGGATTCTGCAACCGGTCTTGTTAAGGCAGTTGGTGCGGGTACAGCTACAATATATGCAACAAGAGTACAGGATGAATTATACACTGTGTATAATATGCCATATCAGCTGGCATATAAGATTACAGTTATAGATGGTTTTGGACTTAGTACAGTAAGCACAACAGTTAATATTGGAAGTTCAATAGACATTAAGGCTCTTGTTACTAATCAGCCAAGTAAATCACAGATTACATATACTGTAACTAATCAGGCTAATGAAGCAGGAGTTATTCCTACATATGATCTTATAGAGGTAAACCAGTCAGATGATGGTACAGTATTTACAATAACAGGTGTTGCGTCGGGTGTGACACATCTTACTGTTTCACAGAATATTAATGGAGTTATCAAGTCTGAGACTTGTGTAATATATGTTACCACTCCTGTAGGAGATGTAAGTATTAATCCTTCTTCAATATCAATTGACAGAGGAAGCACTGGAACAGTACAGGTGTTATTCAATCCGGCAGGACCTACTAACAGCAATGTTTTATGGTCATCATCAGATACAACAGTAGCTACGGTAACAGGAGACAGTTACACAGCTACTATTAAGGGATTATCTGGCGGTAATGCAACGATTACAGTAATAACTGAAGACGGACTTAAGGTTGCAACCTGTGATGTCTATGTAAGAGAGCCAGTAACAGGAGTTACACTTAATGCGACAACAGTTGAGTCTACTATGGCAATTGGAAAATATCAGCTTGTAGCAACTGTAAAGCCATCAGGAGACGGTGTGAACAGAAATGTTACATGGTCATCCTCAGATGAATCAGTTGCAACAGTTGATGAGAATGGTCTTGTAACATATATTAAGCCAGGATACTGTACAATTGTCTGTAAAACAGAAGATGGTGCATTTATTGCAACCTGTAATTTTATTATAAGCATACCAGTTGAGACTATTAAACTTGATTATAAAGATGAGATTATGTCAATAGGACAGACATTAAGAATCACAGCAGAAGTTCTCCCTATAACGGCTACGAACAGGACTGTAAGTTGGGAATCATCTAATACTAATGTATGTATAGTTGATTCTAATGGTCTGGTTGAAGCTGTCGGAACAGGTAGTGCAACAATACTTTGTAAGTCGCTTGATGGTGGTGTTACAGCAATGTGTAATATATATGTTAAGCAGCCTGTTACATCAATTGTACTTAATACGACAGATATTACAGTGAGAAAAGGACAGGTGTTCTGGCTTAATGCCACATGTCTTCCAGAGAATGCAGATAATAAGCTTGTTACATGGGAAAGCCGTGATGAAAACGTATGTAAAGTAGAAAGCGATGGTAAAGTTACAGCTACAGGTGCAGGAACAACATCTATAATATGTACTAATGTTGACACGGGACTTACAGCATATTGTATTGTTACTGTTACACAGCCTGTAACAGGAATAACACTTAATTCTGATTATCAGGAATTATGGGTTGGAGCAAAATATGCTATTATACCTTCAATTGAACCGATAGATGCAGAGAATAAGAAAGTCACATATCTTTCGAGTGATACATCAGTTGCAACAGTTGATGAAAATGGTGTTGTAACAGCCTTAAAGGGTGGTAACTGTGTAATTGAAGTTACAACAGATGAGTGTCATCTCACAGCAGCTTGTACAATTGTTGTTAAGGAATATGTTTCAACTATTACATTGAGTGAAAATAATAAATTCATGAATGTGGGTGCAACAGGAAAGCTTATTGCAACGGTTGGCACAGATACAGCAACTAATAAGAATATAGTGTGGTCATCATCAGATAACAGTATATGTTCAGTAGACCAGGAAGGTAATCTTAGTGCTGAATCAGTTGGTAATGCTGTTATTACAGCTACAGCAGCAGATGGAAGCGGAGTTACAGATTCATGTATCATAAGAGTTGTTAATCCGGTTACGGGAATAGAAGTTGTGCCGGATTCATTGAGATTGTTTGTTGGAGATTCACAGAAACTTGGTGTTAACGTATATCCGGATAATGCAACAATTAAAGATGTTGTATGGAAATCAGCTAATGAATCAATCGCGGTGGTTGATGAGGATGGCGAGGTGTTTGCTATCAGTTCCGGTAAAGTTAAGATTACAGCAACATCTCAGGATGGTAATAATATCAAAGGAATCTGCTGGGTTTATGTAACTCCAAGAGTTAATATATCCTCACTTAGAATTAATTCAAAAGAAATATATATGCTTACAGGCAGAACAAGACAGTTATCGGTAATAGTAAGGCCGGCTGTTAATAATGATTCATATGAATGGTACTCATCAGATACAGGAATAGTTACAGTTGATGGTAATGGTGTTATTACAACTGTAGGTCCTGGTGAAGCAGAGGTTTATGTCATAAGTGATGGTGCAGGTGTTGAATCAAGCTGTATAGTTCATTCACTTGCAATAAGCAGGTCTAATATTACTCTTGAGCAGTATGACAGATATACATTAGATGTAATAGGAACAGATAGTAAAATTACATGGAGAAGCAGTAATCCAAGGGTATGTACAGTTTCTTCTTCAGGAGAAGTTATTGGACGAAAAGCAGGAATAGCAACAATAACAGCTGTTGTTAATAATAAGACATTAAGCTGCACAGTAAGAGTTACAAGCATAAGATAATTCAGGTAATGATAAAATTATTATGACCATCAGTGTTGTACTGATGGTCATAATTTTTTGGATAAAAAAAGGAGATGCGGTCAAACATCTCCTTTTTCTAAATATGAGGGGGAGATAGAAAGAATTCTCTTTGCTATCTGATATAGAATATACATGATAAATGTGAGCAAAATGTGTACAATTAGTTAAACAAAAATAAAAATCATAAAATGTATTTTATTGATTAATATTCTCTAATATGTTAATATCAAAATGTTATTTAAGTGTATGGAGGTCTATATATGCCAGACGATTTTAATAAGAATACAAGCATAGAAGACGAAATTGAAAAGTCGTTGCAGAAAATGGTAGAAGAAGAAACTACAGTTGCCAAAGCTTATGTAGGAAATGCTGATGATTATAAAGCAGAGCAGCCATCAGATATTAATGATGGAAAGACGAGAGTTGTTCCTAAGATAACAGATGAAATTCTTAAGGAACAGCAGGTAATTAATAAATCATCTCAACCGACACAAGAAGAATTAACTGATAGAGATATTTTACTTGATGATGATGACGATGAAGAACCAGAAGATGAAGATAAAGAGATTTTGAAAGACGCCACTAAGAAACCACTGGATAAGAAGACAAAGCTTATTATAGCAGGGGTTGCTGCGGGAGTTGCATTAGTTTTAATTATAATAATTATAGTTGCTGTATCACTTAACAAGAAGAGTAAGAATAATTATGATTATTATTATCAGACAGGAATGAAACTGTACGAAGAGGGTAATTATGGTGATGCATCATCATATCTTAGCAAGGCTTCTAAAGAAAATGAGGGAAAGAAGAATCTGAACCTTAAGTATACATTGTATAGATGCTATGAAAGCTCAGGAAATGAGGATGAAGCTGTTAATGTGCTGAAGGATATACTTTCATATGATGAGAATTATGAAGATGCGGTTAAAGCTCTTGCAGATATTTATTATAAGAAAGAGGATGCAGATAATTTAACAAAGCTTATAAGAAAGTATCAGGATGGAAAATGCAGCAATGCAGTTAAGAATTATATTGTAAAAGAACCATCAGCTTCTAAAGAGCCGGGTTCGTATGATGATGATGTTGAACTTAAATTTACATGTGATTCTGGTTGTGTTGTTTATTATACAACTGATGGAAAAGAACCTGATATTAAGAGTACACTATATGATGGAACAGCAATTAAGTTAGAAACAGGCACAACTAAGATAAAAGCAGTTTCTGTTAATTCTATTGGGGTATATAGTAAAGTAGTTGGATTTGAATATGTTGTTGAATATGGTGCTCCTGCAGCACCAGATGTAACTCCTGCGTCAGGAAAATATTCAGATGGAGAGAAGATTAAGATTAATAATATCCCTGACAAATGTAAGGCATATTATACAACAGATGGTACAACTCCTACATCTTCATCAACAGAGTATACAGGTGAATTCGATATGCCAACCGGTAATACTGTAATCGCATTTGTAATAATTAACGATCATGAGCAGAGCAGTACAGTAGTTAAGAGAAATTATAATGTTGAAGTAAAGAATACATATACATACAGCCAGGCTGAAAGCCAACTGAAAAATGTCCTTATATCAAAGAAGGTGCTTAAGTCAGACAGCGTAGCTTCAGATGGTTCAGGTGTTAATTTTGTCTATATTTCAAAGACAAAGGTTGGCAACAATGAAATGTATATTATCAGATATGATGTAATAAAGGGTGGTTCTACAACAACTGCTGGATTATATGGCGTTGATACATCAAGCGGTAAGGTGTATACTGTGACAGGTACAGAAGGCAGTTATTCTGCCAAAGAATACTAAAGGTTGATTGTGCGTAATGCACTTCATAATATTACTTTTTGAAAGGAGAATTGTAATGTATAAAATTCTTAAGGCTGAGAAGTTAGCAGAGAAGATCTTCCTTATGGATGTTGAAGCTCCTAGAGTTGCTAAACATTGTGAACCTGGCCAGTTCGTTATTGTAAAGATGGATGATTTGGGCGAAAGAATTCCACTTACTATTTGTGATTATGACAGAGAAGCAGGAACTATAACAATAGTTGTTCAGATAGTTGGAGCGTCTACTGAGAAGATGTCACATCTTAAAGCAGGAGATGCATTTGAAGATTTTGTTGGACCTCTTGGATGTCCATCAGAGCTTATCAGCAAGGATATTGAACAACTCAAGAAGATGAATATTGTATTCATTGCAGGAGGTCTTGGAACAGCACCTGTATATCCACAGGTTAAATGGATGCATGAGCATGGAGTAGATGTTGATGTTATCGTTGGTGCTAAGAATAAGGAACTTATAATTTTAGAGGAAGAGATGAAGGCTGTTGCTGGTAATCTTTACATAACAACTGATGATGGAAGCTATGTAAGAAAGGGCATGGGTACAGATGTGCTTAAGGACCTTGTTGCAGAAGGAAAACATTATGATTTATGTGTAGCAATCGGACCTATGATTATGATGAAATTCGTCTGTCTTCTTACTAAGGAACTTGGAATTCCTACAATTGTCAGCATGAATCCGATTATGGTTGATGGAACTGGTATGTGTGGTGCATGTCGTCTTAAGGTTGGCGATGAGATTAAGTTTGCATGTGTTGACGGACCTGAGTTTGACGGTCATCTTGTAGACTTTGACCAGGCTATGAAGAGAAGTGCTATGTACAGAACTGAAGAGGGAAGAGCAATGCTCAAGCTTCAGGAAGGCGATACACATCACGGCGGTTGTGGACAGTGTAATTAGAAAGGATGGGTTTCAAAATGGACGTAATGAAGAAAGTGCCAGTCAGAGAGCAGGCTCCTGACGTAAGAAATAAGAATTTTGATGAAGTATGTCTTGGATATAACAAGGAAGAAGCTATGGAAGAGGCAACAAGATGCCTTAACTGTAAGAATGCAAGATGTGTTCAGGGCTGTCCTGTATCTATCGATATCCCAGCATTTATTCATCAGGTAAAAGAAGGAAATATTGAGGAAGCATATAAGATTATTGGTAAGTCAAGTGCACTTCCTGCTGTATGTGGCCGTGTATGTCCACAGGAGACACAGTGTGAAGGTCAGTGTATCAGAGGAATCAAGGGTGAATCAGTATCAATTGGTAAGCTTGAAAGATTTGTTGCTGACTGGGCAAGAGAAAATAATGTTGAGCCAGAGAAGCCAACAGAGAAGAAAGGCAAGAAAGTTGCTGTTATCGGTTCAGGTCCTTCAGGACTTACATGTGCCGGAGACCTTGCAAAAATGGGATATGACGTAACTATATTCGAGGCTTTACATGAGGCTGGTGGTGTATTAGTATATGGTATTCCTGAATTCCGTCTTCCTAAGTCAACAGTAGTTGCCCACGAAGTTGAGAATGTTAAGAAGTTAGGCGTTAAGATTGAGACTAATGTTGTTATTGGTAAGTCAATGACAATTGACCAGTTACTTGAAGATGAAGGCTTTGATGCAGTATTTATCGGTTCTGGTGCAGGTCTTCCAAGATTCATGGGTATTCCGGGCGAGAATGCTAACGAAGTATTCTCAGCTAATGAGTACCTTACAAGAAGTAATCTTATGAAAGCTTTCAAGGATGAGTATGATACTCCAATAGCAAGATTTAAGAAGGTTGCTATCGTTGGTGGTGGTAATGTTGCTATGGATGCTGCAAGAACAGCATTAAGACTTGGAGCAGAAACTCATATCGTATACAGAAGAAGTGAGGAGGAGCTTCCAGCAAGAGCTGAGGAAGTACATCACGCTAAGGAAGAAGGAATTATATTTGACCTTCTTACTAATCCGACAGAGATTCTTACAGATGACAAGGGTAATGTTACAGGTATGAAGTGCATTAAGATGGAACTTGGTGAACCTGATGCTTCAGGAAGAAGAAAGCCTGTAGAGATTCCTGGTTCAGAGTTTGTTATGGAATTAGATGCAGTTATCATGTCACTTGGTACTTCACCTAACCCACTTATATCTTCAACAACTAAGGAACTTGACATCAACAAGAGAAAATGTATCGTAGCAGAAGAAGAAAATGGTAAAACATCTAAGGAAGGTGTATATGCCGGTGGAGATGCTGTTACAGGTGCAGCTACAGTTATTCTTGCCATGGGAGCAGGAAAGGCTGGAGCTAAGGGAATTGATGAATTCCTTTCTAACAACTAATCAGAATATAGTAAACCCGCTGTGTCTGTTAATTACACAGCGGGTTTTATTGATTATAAGAATTAATTAAACATTTTTTCAACGAACTGTTCTGAAAAATTCTCGGCTTCTTCATCTGAAAGTTCAGTAAATTGTACGGTTAACTGTTCTTTAACATAAGCTGTACGGTTAAAATATTTCATTTCTTCCTGAATATCTCCAGTGTAAGAATTTTCAATATCTTCTTTGGTTATGTTGTCTTCAAGCCAGTTAAGTACATTGGCGGCTTTCTTATCCTCAGTTTCAGCCTTGGCTTTAATTTTGTTAGAGTATTTCAAAGACCAGACACCGATTGCAATGAATCCGATAAATAACAGACCAAGAACAATATTAATAAAAAGGAATGAAGGTGCATCTTTAGTTACTATCTTAATGATACCGATATCATTAAGAATCATAAGAATGATTCCGATTCCTCCACATACAAAGAATGTGATGGCAGAAGATAAGTTATCCTTGTACTTGTCAGTGCTGCTTTCATACAGGCTTCCACCTGTAAGAAGAGAGTCATTCCCGTTATTATCCTGAATGTTGTCATTAGTTATGTCAGTTGCGTTTTCAGACATAATATTCCTCCTTGTTATAGAACTTAACCATAAGTCCTTTATTGTTCAGATATTATAAAATATAATTGTGAAAAAATAAAGAACATCTGGATTAATGTGGTAAAATACGAAAGAAAGATATTACAGATTAGTAAGATTAAGGAGATTGATATGAAAACACTTATAGTGACAGGGGGAAGTCTTGATATAAGCTGGGCAAAGGATTTTGTCAGGACAATAAATGCTGAATACATAATTGCAGCTGACAGTGGTCTTAAATATATTGATGAACTCGGACTTGTGCCGGATATGATACTGGGGGATTATGACTCAGTAGAAGATGGACTGCTTGATAAGTATAAAAGTATAGATATTAAGACTTATCCTAAAGAAAAGGATTATACAGATACGCATATTGCTATTATAAATGCATTGAAAGCCGGAGCTTCAGTTATATATATACTTGGGGCGACAGGTACAAGGATGGATCACACATTTACCAATATATGCAATATGAAGGCTGCACTTGACAGTGGCGTACCATGTTTTATATGTGACAGTCACAATAAAATATATCTTATAAATGACAAGATGGGAGAAGTAAAAGTATCAAAAAAAGGACAGTATGGTGATTATGTATCATTTGTTCCACTATCTGAAGAAACAATTATAAGTCTTGCAGGGTTTAAATATGTGCTTGATGATTATATACTTCATCAGGGTTTAAGCATATGCCAGAGTAATGAAATTAAAGAAAATGTGGCGGTTATAAATATAAAAAAAGGACTTGTGATTGTATTTGAAACAAAGGACTAAAAATACTTGTAATTATTGGCAGATTGTAATAAAATTAACAAAGAGTTGCGCAATAGCAACGTAAAAAACAAGGGAGGTCTCGTAATGAGTAATACAACACAGGCATTATCAAGGATTGAAGCAATACTTGATGATAGCAGCTTTGTTGAAATCGGTGCTGGTGTGACTGCCAGATCTACAGATTTTAACATTCAGGAAAAGAAGGCTCCATCCGATGGTGTTATTACAGGATACGGAGTTATTAATGGTAATCTTGTGTATGTATACAGCCAGGATGCAACTGTTCTTAATGGTTCTATCGGTGAGATGCATGCTAAGAAGATTTCAGCACTTTATGATTATGCTATGAAGATGGGAGCTCCTGTGATAGGTCTTATTGACTGCGCAGGTTTAAGACTTCAGGAAGCAACAGATGCTCTTGAAGGTTTCGGTACAATTTATAAGAAGATGTCTATTGCATCAGGTGTTATTCCACAGATCACAGCAGTTTACGGTAACTGTGGCGGTGGACTTGCAATTCTTTCTTCATTATCTGATTTTACATTTATGGAAGATAGCAAGGCAAAGTTTTTTGTTAACAGCCCTAATGCATTAGATGGTAATAATGAATCAAAGCTTGACTCAGCGTCAGCTAAGTTCCAGGCAGAAGCAGGAGTTGTTGATTTTACAGGAGATGAGGAGACTATTGCTAATGGTGTAAGACAGTTAGTTTCTATGCTTCCTGCTAACAACGAAGAGGATGCTGCAGTTTCTGCAACAACAGATGATCTTAACAGAGCATGCCCGGATATGGCAGCAGAGATTGCTGATCCTGCATTAGCTCTTTCAGATATTGCTGATGATAATGTATTTGTTGAAGTTAAGGCTTCATATGCTAAAGAAATGGTTACAGGATTTATTCAGGTAGATGGAATTACTATTGGTGCTGTAGCTAACAGAACAGCTCTTTATGATGAAGAGGGTGAAGTGGCTGAAAAGTTTGAACCGGTTCTTACAGTTAAGGGCGCTTACAAGGCAGAGAATTTTGTTAATTTCTGTAATGCATTTGAAATTCCTGTACTTACACTTACTAATGTTAAGGGATTCGAAGCTACAGTAGCAGCTGAGAAGGGAATTGCAATTGCAAGTGCCAAGCTTACATATGCATTTGCTAACGCAGATGTACCTAAGGTTAATGTTATTACAGGTGAGGCTTATGGAAGCGCATATGTTTCTATGAACTCTAAGTCTTTAGGTGCAGACCTTGTCTACGCATGGCCAACAGCTTCTATCGGAATGATGGATTCACAGCTTGCAGCAAAGATTATGTATGCTGATGAGATAGCAGCCGCTTCTGATGTGGCAGCAACTGTTTCAGAGAAAGCAGCTGAATATGCTAAGTTACAGTCAAGTGTTGAGTCAGCAGCAGCAAGAGGTTATGTTGATGCTGTTATTGACCCGGAGAATACAAGACAGTATGTAGCCGCTGCATTTGAAATGTTATTTTCAAAGAGAGAGGTTCGTCCTGATAAGAAGCATGGAACAGTTTAATTAAGAGGTGACAATATGAAGAAGACTAATTTGAAAAGATTCTTATTGTTATTCTGCATGTTAGCCTGCGTATTCAGTATGACAGCCTGTGGTAATGCACAGATTGATACTAATACAGCTAAAGAATCCATTAAAGATAACGAGGTTGCTTATGTTGAGAATTACCTCAAGGACTGGGCAAAGGATATGATTCTTTACCTTGACAGCAATCAGGGTGAAGCAGGAACAGATGCTCTTATTGCAGATGCAGAAGCAGGAATAACCCTTAATGATGTTAACAGTAAGATGTATATTGTTAACCAGCAGGGAATGAATGTTAAAACAATAGGATTATACAATAGCTGGAACAGCACTAAAGATGAACTTGGTGAACTCAAAGAGTCTGTTGATGTTAACAACATTAATGTAAAGGTCAGTGATGAAACAAGTGAATTATGTACTATTTCAGTTAAACTTAAATTCGAAAAGAGAGTATGTACATTCGAATTCGTAATCAATACAGATTACACACTTGAAAGTGGAGCTATTAATCCATCATACACAACAGGTGAGAAGATGGGTAAGGCCGGAATGAATACACTTATTGGTATGGGAACTGTATTTGTAGTTCTTATATTCATTTCATTCATTATTTCTCTGTTCAAGTATATAAGCGTATATGAGAACAGAAAGAAAGAACAGAAAGAAGACACAGCTTCTGTTGGTGTTGATAATGCTATAGCACAGATTGTTTCTAATGAAGAAGAAAATGTTGAGGACGATCTTGAACTTATTGCAGTTATTACTGCAGCAATTGCAGCATCAGAAGGAACATCTACGGATGGTCTTGTTGTCCGCTCAATTAGAAAGGTTAATAATAGGAGGAAATAATCATGAAGAACTATACAATTACAGTTAATGGTAACGTATATGATGTTACTGTAGAAGAAGGAACAGGCAGTGCAGCTCCAGCAGCTAAGGCAGCCGCTCCTAAAGCAGCTCCAAAGGCTGCAGCTAAGGCAGCAGCACCAGCAGGTGCTCAGGGAGCAGTTAAAGTTAACGCTCCAATGCCAGGAAAGATTCTTAAGGTTAATGCAACAGCAGGTGCTGCTGTAAAGAAGGGCGATGTATTGGTTGTCCTTGAAGCTATGAAGATGGAGAATGAAATCTGTGCTCCTCAGGATGGCACAATTGCAACTGTTGAGTGTGCAGCTGGTGATTCTGTAGAGTCAGGTAAGGTATTAGTTTCATTAAATTAATTATGATACTGATATAAAGTGACTTACGGAGGTATAAGATGAGTTATATTATAACAACTTTAGGAAACCTCGTTCACCAGAGTGCATTCTTCGGACTTACATGGGGTAATTACCTTATGGTTCTGGTTGCGTTTGTTTTCCTTTATCTTGCAATTAAAAAAGGATATGAACCTCTGCTCTTAGTACCTATTTCTTTTGGTATGCTTCTTGTAAACCTTTATCCTGACATTATGTTAGCAATAGAGGATTCAAGTAACGGTGTAGGTGGTTTGTTACATTATTTCTATTTACTTGATGAATGGAGTATTTTACCATCACTTATTTTCTTAGGTGTTGGTGCCATGACTGATTTTGGTCCATTGATTGCTAACCCAGCAAGTTTCCTGCTTGGTGCAGCAGCACAGTTTGGTATCTTTGCAGCATATCTTATGGCTATCCTTATGGGATTCCCGGATAAGGCAGCAGCAGCTATATCAATTATTGGTGGAGCAGACGGCCCTACTTCAATATTCCTTGCAGGTAAGCTTGGCCAGACTAAATACATGGGACCTATTGCGGTAGCAGCATATTCATATATGTCACTGGTTCCTATTATCCAGCCACCAATTATGAAGCTTTTAACAACTAAGAAGGAAAGAGAAGTTAAGATGGAACAGTTAAGACCTGTTTCTAAGCTTGAGAAGATTCTTTTCCCTATAGTAGTTACTGTTGTAGTAGTACTTATTCTTCCTACAACAGCACCACTTGTTGGTATGCTCATGTTAGGTAACCTTTTCAAGGAAAGTGGAGTTGTTAAGCAGCTTGCAGAGACAGCTTCTAATGCACTTATGTACATAGTTGTTATTATCCTTGGAACATCAGTTGGTGCTACAACAAGTGCAGAAGCATTTCTTAACCTTGATACATTAAAGATTGTTGCATTAGGACTTATTGCATTCGCATTTGGTACGGCAGCAGGTGTGTTATTTGGTAAGATTATGTGTCTTGTTACACATGGTAAGGTTAATCCGCTTATTGGTTCAGCAGGTGTATCTGCGGTTCCTATGGCAGCCAGAGTTTCGCAGAAGGTTGGTTCTGAGGCAGATCCTTCTAACTTCCTTCTGATGCATGCTATGGGACCTAACGTTGCCGGTGTTATTGGAACAGCGGTTGCAGCCGGTACATTTATGGCCATGTTTGGCGTTATGTAAAAGGAGGATATTATGGCAGAACAGGTTAAAAAACCTTTAAAGATTACTGAGACAGTATTGCGTGATGCACATCAGTCTCTTATAGCTACAAGAATGACAACAGAGCAGATGCTTCCTATCGTAGATAAGATGGATAAGGTTGGTTATCATTCAGTAGAGTGCTGGGGAGGAGCTACATTTGATGCTTCACTCAGATTCCTTAAGGAAGATCCATGGGAAAGACTTCGCAAGCTTAGAGATGGATTCAAGAATACTAAGCTTCAGATGCTTTTCAGAGGACAGAATATATTAGGTTACAATCATTACGCAGATGATGTAGTTGAGTACTTTGTTCAGAAGTCAATTGCTAACGGTATTGATATTATCCGTATTTTCGATTGCTTTAATGATTTAAGAAACTTAGAGACAGCTGTTAAGGCTGCCAAGAAGGAAAAAGGACATGCTCAGATTGCTCTTTCTTATACATTAGGTGATGCTTATACACTTGATTACTGGAAAGAGACAGCTAAGAGAATTGAAGACATGGGTGCAGATTCTATCTGTATCAAGGATATGGCTGGACTTTTGCTTCCATACAAGGCTACAGAGCTTGTACAGGCATTAAAGGATGGTTCATCTCTTCCTATTCAGATGCATACACATTATACATCTGGTGTAGCTTCAATGACATACTTAAAAGCAGTAGAAGCAGGTGCTGATATTATTGATACAGCTATGTCACCAT
>OJMG01002663.1_pt1 | contig 14795 bp, 15 predicted proteins | sample 1597141 | NCBI WGS metagenome assembly OJMG01 (sample SAMEA2452119, study PRJEB22498) | human gut metagenome | biome: human feces; feature: human gut; material: feces | place: Australia | collected 2012 | reverse complement strand
ATGTATCTGCTCTCATGGGTGACACCAAGGCAAATCTCATTCTGACCGATCCTCCATATGGCGTTTCTTTCAAGAGTTCCAGTGGACTTACCATTCAGAATGACAGTATGAAAAACGAAGAATTCTACAACTTTCTTCTTGCTTCATTCAAGTGTATGGCTGACCACCTTGAAAAAGGCGGTGCAGCCTATGTATTCCATGCGGATACGGAGGGCTTGAATTTCAGAAAGGCTTTCATTGATGCCGGATTTCATCTTGCAGGCTGCTGTATCTGGGTGAAAGATAGTCTGGTGCTTGGACGCTCGGATTATCAGTGGCAGCACGAACCTGTGCTGTATGGCTTTATGCAGAACGGCAAGCATCATTGGTATTCAGACCGCAAGCAAACGACCATCTGGAATTTTGATAAGCCGAAACGCAATGCAAATCACCCAACTTCAAAGCCACTTGACCTTTTAAGCTATCCTATCGGAAATTCCACACAGGCAAATGGTGTAGTTATTGATACGTTTGGCGGCAGCGGCTCAACGCTGATGGCTTGTGAGCAGATGAACAGAATCTGCTACATGATGGAGCTTGACGAGAAGTATGCATCTGTTATTCTCCGCCGCTATGTTGAGGATACCGGCGATGCTGACGGTGTGTATGTTATCCGTGACGGACAGCAGATACCTTACTGTGAACTTGTAAAAGAGGTGGAAAAGCCTGATGAATAAACCTCTTACGCTCGGCAGCCTTTTTGATGGCTCAGGAACATTCCCCATGATGGCTATGCTTTCCGGCATCGTGCCTGTCTGGAAATCAGAAATTGAACCTTTTCCTATCGCTGTAACCGAAAAGCGACTGCCTTTTATAAAGCACCTTGGTGACATCAACAGCGTCAACGGTGCAGAAATTGAACCTGTGGATATTATTACCTTTGGCTCGCCCTGTACTGATCTTTCAGTTGCAGGCAAGCGTCAGGGCTTGAATGCAGAGCGTTCAGGACTTTTCTTTCAGGCAATCAGAATTATAAAGGAAATGAGAGGTGCAACCAATGGAAAATATCCGAGATTTGCAGTGTGGGAAAACGTCACAGGAGCATTCTCCTCAAATGGCGGAGAAGACTTCCGATGTGTCCTCGAAGAATTCTGTAAGATTAAAGACGCAGATTTATCTGTCCCTAAACCTGAAAAATGGACAAAGGCAGGAGAAATCATGGGTGAAAATTTCTCTGTCGCCTACAGGACGTTCGATGCTCAATACTGGGGCGTACCCCAGAGAAGAATGCGTGTCTACCTTGTCGCAGATTTTGAGGGCGGATGTGCCTCAAAAATATTATTTGAGTCAGAAGGCGTGTCTGGGTATTCTGCGGAGAGCTTCAGAGCGTGGCAAGAAACTGCCCAAAGTTTTGGAAACTGCTCTGAAGAAACAGGCTCAGGACTGATGTTCGAGAATCATTCTCAGGATACCAGATACACAGGACCTCTTAATGTTGCTCAGACAGTTTCTGCAACTTATGGAACAGGCGGAAACAATCAGCCTTTTGTGGTGGAATCATCGGTTGTTCCTGCAACACTGAAAATACGATGTGGTCACGGAAATGGTGGACGTGGAGCGTTGATTCAGAAAAACAAATCTGCTACTCTTTCCTGCAATAACGACCAGACACTTTTCGTTCCAAAGGCATATGGTATCTGTGGAAAATACAGTAATTCTATGCTGTCGAACAATCCAAACAGCGGATTTTATGAAGCAGATACTTCAAGAACCATTGATACCAGCAATCAGTCACCTTGCAAAAATCAAGGCGGAATGGTAGTAGTTGAAGGAAACGGCAGCAGACCTTCACATCATGGTGACGGATACAAGGAATCGGAAACCATGTATACGCTGAACTGTGTAGAAACCCACGCCATCTCCTACGGCATCGGCAGACCTGCCATGAATCAGGGATACAACGCACGATTCAGTTTTCAGGTGGAAGAAGAAAAATCTCCTACAATCGTTGCATCGGGGGCAGGCGGAATCGCTCATCCGAAATACTCCACAAGCAAAAATTCCCACCATACTGTTGCTGAAAAGGAAAAAGCAAACACACTTGTAGCATCGGATTACAAAGACCCGCCTGTTGTCAATGACAGCACTCCTGAAATTGAATACATCGTAAGACGACTGACACCCCAGGAATGTGCGTTACTGCAAGGTATGCCGACTTGGTGGTGTGATGATATTGGCATTGAAAATCCGACCGAAGAACAGATAAATTGGTGGCAGAATGTTTTTGAAACATACAACAAAGCTATCGGTAAGACCTGCAAACCAAAATCCCGTAAGCAGATTGAAAAGTGGCTGAAGAATCCGTATTCTGATAGTGCTGCCTATAAAATGTGGGGAAATGGTATCGCTTCAAGCAACGCTTTGTTTGTGCTGGCAGGAATCGCCTATTATGCACAAAACGAGGGGAAATAATTCTACACATCTCACAGTTGCTATCTGTGGAAAAAAGAGTTAACATATGTACTGCCGAAAGGCAAATCACCGAAAATCGGGAGGAAAACATATGATAATTGAATTTCAGCTTATAGGAGAAAAACGAAAAGAACTTGCAAAAACAGTCAGCGAGATTATTGGTGCTCCTGCCGAATATCAGTTCATGCCGACTTGTGCATACAAAATTGGTGACTTTTACACCGTTACCAAAGAGGGTAATCTTGAAATCAGCGATTCTGCTGACAGCAAAGAGATTGATATGCTGATTAGTGAACTTGCAAGCAGAGGTTATGATGTTCCACTTGATGAAGAAGAAAACGGTCTGACGGTAGAGATGCCTTTGGAACTGGTTGATGATGCTACAATCGACAGGCTCAGAAAAATCGTAGAAAATAAGGGTGAACTTTTCAAGGCTGCATTCAAAACTGACAACCTTAAAATCGTCGCTGAAGCAGACAAGATTTGCTTTCCTTGGTTTACCGCTGAAAATGATGGTGATGCAAATGCCTACTGCACTTTCATTTCCATGCTCTGCGAATTTGCAAAGAATCAGAAACGTATCAACAATAAGCTTGAAACCAGCGATAATCCCAAATACACAATGCGTTGTTATCTCCTTCGCCTTGGCATGATTGGTGTAGAGTACAAGTCAACAAGAAAGGTACTGCTTAGAAATCTTTCAGGCAGTTCGGCTTTCAGAAAGGTAGCAAATAATGAAGTTTCCGAATAAAGCATATCTTGAAAATCTCAGAAAACAGTATCCCGTTGGGACAAAGATACAGCTGATTTCTATGCGTGATGAAAAATATCCCATTCTTTCCGGAACAATCGGTGAGGTTACTCACATTGATGATCTGGGTTCCATACACATGAAATGGCAGAACGGCTCTTCTCTTGCAATCATTCCCGAAGTAGATTCTTTCAAGGTTTTGGAAGCCGAAAAATAAGCGAGAACCTATTCCATTGTATTGTATTTTACCATACAAAATCAAGTAAAGCAAGACTGTATATTACACAATCATTTGGCGGATATACAGTCTGTTTTTCTGTACATTTAGCCGCTTGATATGTCCTCCGTAATGCGGTAATATGTGATACAACGAAAGGGGTGCGGGTTGCCAGTGGCAACCTCTGCGAAGCAGAAGCACCGACCGAGGCGACAGCCGAGACAAAGCCCGAAATTACGGAGGAAAATACCATGAACGCAAAAACAGAAAAACAGATCGAAAACCTGAAAAACCAGACCATCGGCGTAGAAATCGAAATGAACCACATCACAAGAGAACGAGCTGCAAAGCTTGCCGCAGACTTTTTCGGAACAGGCAGATATGAATTCACAGCAAGCCGAAACGGATACAGCACCTGGTCATCTTGGGATGCACAGGGCAGAGAATGGAAATTCCAGAAAGACGTCAGCATTGCAGGATGCGATGCTGAAAAGTGCGAACTGGTAACACCAATTCTTCACTACGGCGACATTGAAACCTTGCAGGAACTGGTCAGAAAGCTTCGCAAAGCCGGAGCAATCAGCCACGCAGGAGTTGGGGCAGGAGTTCACATTCACATCGGAGCAAACGGACACACACCACAGAGCCTGAGAAACCTTTCAAACATCATGGCAAGCCACGAAAGACTGATTGCAGATGCTTTGAAAATTGACCAGTGCAGAATGAACAGATATTGCAGAACGGTAAACCCAAGATTCATTGAAGAACTGAACCAAAAGAAACCCACCACAATGGCACAGTTTGCAGACATATGGTACACAGCAAACGGTGCGAATTACGGCAGAAATCAACATTACAACGACAGCAGATACCATATGCTGAACTTCCACGCAACCTTTACAAAAAGCACAATCGAATTTCGACTTTTCCAGTTTGACAAGCCTACAGCAGAAAAGAAAAACGGACTTCACGCAGGACAATTGAAAAGCTACATTCAGCTTTGCCTTGCACTTTCCGAAATGGCAAAGGAACTGCGAACAGCAAGTCCAAAACCACAGCAAACGGAAAATCCGAAATTCGCCATGCGAACATGGCTGATTCGGCTGGGGCTGGTCGGCGAGGAGTTCGCCACCGCCAGAACGTTCCTTACCAGAAACTTGGATGGCGATGCAGCTTTCCGGTTCGGCCGATAAAGAGACAGCCTTTTGCTACCAGCTACACCAGACCGCTTCGGCGGTCTTATGGTGGTGAAAGGGTATCCCTTTCAGAAAGGATTTGATTGCATGAAAAAGTTTTACCTTGCCTACGGCAGCAATCTGAACGTGAAACAGATGCAGTTCCGCTGCCCGGATGCCAAAATTGTGGGAACTGCGGAGATTCCAAATTACCAGCTGCTGTTCAAGGGCAGCAAGACCGGCTCCTATCTGACCATCGAGCCCAAACAGGGCTGTACCGTTCCGGCGGCAGTCTGGTCGGTGTCGGAACGAGATGAACTTGCCCTTGACCGCTATGAGGGGTATCCCCATTTCTACTACAAAACGGAACTGGAACTTCCTCTTGCAGAAACTGGGAAAAAGCTGACCGCCTTTGTGTACATCATGCACAAGGAACGGAAACTGGGCATTCCCACTTCTGCCTACATCCGCACCTGTGTGGACGGATACCGCCAGTTCGGTTTTGACATGAAACACCTGCGGAAAGCCATGGACATCAGCGAACGGGAGGTGTACCACCATGAAAACGGATAAGCCAATTTCGGCAATCTGCCCACTTTGCGGAAAGTCATATTCTGGTGTGCCTGCACTTTCCAGAACGGACAACCAAACGCCCATTTGCCCGGACTGCGGCATTCGGCAGGCACTGGAAAGCATCGGCGTTTCCACGGAGGAACGGGAGAAAATCCTGTCTGTAATGCACCGAAAGTTCCCCATGTAACCGCCCTGTTTGCCCTGTGTGGGCTTTCAGAGCACTTGCCGAAAAACTGCCCAAAGTCAAAACCAGCCCCACACAGGCGAACTGTGCGGGGCTTGGTTGGTAGCTGCGATTTTCCGAGATGCCTTTTCCATTGTACTGTATTTTACCATAGAAAAGCAAGTTTATCCAGTGTCAGATCCACCAAATATACAGCGGAAATATCGCCTTATGTTCTGTACATTTAGCCGCTTGCTATACGACCAAAGGTATGGTAATATACAGTTACCGAAAGGGAAAACAACCAAAAAACCACGAAATTTGGAGGAAAAACACAATGGTAGCATACGGAATCGCAAAGGCAAGAGCAATGGCAAACAGAACGGACTGGAACGAAAGAACCGAAATCACAAAGGCGGTCATCACCTGGTTCGATGCGGACTACGAATACGAACTGGAGATTGAAAACGAGGACAGGATGGACAACGAGGAGTTCACCGCATGGGTTGAGGAAAACGCAGAAAGCCTTGCAAAGGCAGATGCCGAGGAAAACGGAACGACCTTTGAGGAAATCGACTGCATCGACTTTACGGAAAAGGAAATCGATGACGATGCCCTTTTCGATGAGGAGTACGAGGCAGCCTGCGAATTTGAATGGGAGTGCCAGACCGGACGGTAACCCAAAACCCACAATCCAAGACCAAAGCCCCGAAAGGGGCTGCGGCTCGTACAGCCGCTGTGTTGCCCTGTCCGGCGTAGTTTTGTTTCCTCCGAGTGGTTTTCCCTTTCCCACAAATGCCCCACACAGGGCAACGTGGGGCTTGCTTTTTTGGTTGGTATCATACACAATTTTCTGCTTTCATCTTTGTGCAGAATATGCCGGAAATTTCGTTGACTTCTCCTTTGGTTTATGGTAATATACATCATGCCGAAAGGCAAAAACAACGAAAACCGGAGGAAAAAACAATGTGGACAGAAGGAACGATTCGGGTTGGAGCAAGCGTATTTCACTACTGGGTGAAACACTATGAGGAGCCTTCCACTTTTGGATATGAGGAAGGCAGAGCTTCGAAAATCTCCCTGCGGCGGAATGGCAAAACGGTGTTCAATTTCGACCGGGGCATGGATATTCCGCCGGAGGATGAGGAAACTGAAACTGCACTGGCAATTCTGCTGAAGCAGTACAACTAAACCAAACAAAATTCCACACAAAAAAGCCGGAGCCGAAAGGCTCTGGCGGTCGTACCGGAAAAATTTCTATTGGTGTATCTTACACAAGAAAACGGCGAAATTTCTACGTTTTTTCTGTCTGTTTAGCCGCTTGCTATCCTTGCTTTTGTATGGTAATATGGTTACAATGGGAATAGAATCTCAATTATAAAACAGCCCACTGGGGCATAAAAATAAATGATGCAGACTTGCTTTTTGGCAGGTCTTTTTTGTTGGGGGTGAGAAGACGACTTGATAAAAAGCATATCATTTAATCAATCAGAGATAATAAATAATATTATCAGACTGTATATTCCAAGTGGGAAAATAGAATGTGATGCAACATTTGATTACGGTGGATTCTACAAAGAACATCTTTTCCCTGAATATCGCTTTGACATAAACCCAAGATCCTCAAATGTAAAGGCAGCCGATTGCCGAAATCTTCCTCTTGAATCAGAATCATTGAACAGTATCATATTTGACCCGCCCTTTTTAGCTACAAAAGGAAAATCACTTACAGAAGAAAACGGAAATATTATCAACAAACGATTCAGCGTTTTTCCAGATGAAAAATCACTACATCAGTTCTATACGGACAGTATGAAAGAGTTTTATCGTATTCTTGCTGAAAGTGGTATTCTGATTTTCAAATGCCAAGACAAGGTAAGCAGTGGGACTCAGTATCTGAGTCATGTTTTTATTATAAACCAAGCAATATCTATAGGATTTTATCCTGTGGATATTTTTGTGCTCCTTGCTAAAAGCAGATTGACCGCTAAGTGGCAGTTAAAAAATCAACGTCATGCGAGAAAATTCCATTCTTATTTTCTTGTTTTGAAAAAGTCAAACAAAAGGGTGAAATATACAGATATTATGGCGGGAGGTGAGAACAATGGCAAGATTTAAACCAACACGCTTTATGGTGAAAGATTCAAAATATGATAAAAAGGCGGCAGACTATGCTGTTTCCTTTATCGAATGCCTGAGCCACACCAAAGGCACCTGGGCAGGAAAGAAATTTGAACTGCTGGACTGGCAGGAGCAAATTATCCGTGACCTGTTCGGCATTCTGAAACCGAATGGCTATCGTCAGTTTAACACGGCTTACATTGAGATTCCGAAGAAAAATGGCAAATCAGAGCTTGCTGCTGCCGTTGCTCTACTATTAACTTGCGGTGACGGTGAAGAACGTGCCGAAGTTTACGGTTGTGCTGCCGACCGCCAACAGGCTGCCATTGTATTTGATGTAGCTGCCGACATGGTGCGAATGTGCCCTGCCCTTTCCAAACGAGTGAAGATCCTGACCTCACAAAAGCGTATCGTGTACATCCCGACCAACAGCTTCTATCAAGTGCTATCCGCCGAAGCCTATTCCAAGCATGGTTTCAACATTCACGGAGTGGTATTTGATGAACTGCATACGCAGCCGAACCGAAAGCTGTTTGATGTTATGACCAAAGGTTCCGGTGATGCGAGAATGCAGCCTTTGTATTTTCTCATCACCACGGCTGGGACGGACACGCATTCTATTTGTTATGAAACGCATCAAAAGGCAAAAGATATTTTGGAGGGCAGAAAAATCGATCCAACATTCTATCCTGTGATTTACGGTGCAGATGAATCTGAAGACTGGACTTCTCCAGAAGTCTGGAAAAAAGCAAATCCCTCTCTTGGCATTACTGTCGGAATGGATAAGGTTGAAGCTGCTTGCAATTCTGCCAGACAAAATCCGGGTGAAGAGAACGCATTCCGACAACTGCGTTTGAATCAGTGGGTAAAACAGTCTGTTCGATGGATGCCAATGGAAAAATGGGATGCTTGTAATGCTCCTGTAATTCCAGAATTCCTTCGTGGAAGAATCTGCTACGGTGGACTTGACCTTTCCAGTACTACAGATATTACGGCTTTTGTCCTTGTCTTTCCACCTACTGAGGATGATGAGATATATTCTGTTTTGCCTTACTTCTGGCTCCCTGAAGAAACTCTGCCACTCAGAGTAAGACGTGACCATGTTCCATATGATGTGTGGGAACGGCAGGGTTACCTGAAAACCACTGAGGGAAATGTGGTTCACTATGGTTTTATCGAAAATTTCATCGAGGAATTGGGGCAGAAATTCCATATCAAAGAAATTGCTTTTGACCGTTGGGGTGCGGTGCAGATGTCACAGAATCTGGAGGGACTTGGATTCACGATGGTTCAGTTCGGTCAGGGTTACAAAGATATGTCACCACCGACCAAGGAATTGATGAAACTGACTCTGGAACAGACCCTTGCCCACAGCGGACACCCCGTTCTTCGGTGGATGATGGATAACATTTTCATCAGGCGTGACCCTGCCGGAAACATCAAGCCGGACAAAGAAAAATCCACAGAGAAAATTGACGGTGCGGTTGCCATGATCATGGCTCTTGACCGTGCAATTCGCTGTGGATGTGTGTCTGATGAGTCGGTTTATGATATGAGGGAGATGCTGGTGTTTTAATTATCTCGATTTAATCCATTTCAAAGCTTCAGTACCACATTCATAATCCTCAGCAACATCTTTAGCATACAAATACTCAGAATCAAAAGAACCTGTTTTTAAGTTGTATGTATATTTAAATACAACAGGTATCTCTCTATTGTATCTTTGGCAAATTTCATTCAATTCCGGCATTATTTCTTCTGTTATAATATTATAGATCTTATTATCGATTTCGTCGGATACACCCGCTTTTACATTGCCAACTACTTTTTCATCAACACGGTATGCACTTGCAATTAAAGACTGGGAATCATCATTATAAATGTATACGTATAGTAGTTCCGATTTAGCACTTGCTGCTTCTTTGTACAAAGAAATAATTTCCGACTGCTTATCCATGAATTCATCTTCAAAACACATTTATCTTACTCCTAAGCTATATGACTTAATCGAAAAATTTACTCGATTTCATATTTAAGTATACCACATCCACACCAAAAAAACAACCCTCTGAAAGGAATTGATTTTTATGGGAATTTTCAGCGGGCTCTTTAAGTCCAGAGATAAGCCGACCAACAGCTATGATAGTCCATCATACACATACTTTTTCGGTAGAAGCAATGCAGGAAAAAGAGTCACCGACAGAACAGCCTTACAGCATATTGCGGTGTATGCCTGTGTGCGGGTTCTGTCAGAAGCAATTGCACAGTTGCCACTACACTTGTACAAATACAACGATAGCGGAAAAGAGCGAGTGCCACAGCACTCGCTTTACTTTTTGCTCCACGATCAGCCAAATCCTGAAATGACTTCTTTCGTATTCCGAGAAACCCTGATGTCCCATCTGCTGATCTACGGAAATGCCTATGCACAGATTATCCGAAACGGCAGAGGTGATGTTTTGGGATTGTATCCTCTAATGCCTGACAAAATGAAGGTTGACCGTGATGAAAAAAACCGCCTGATATACATTTACAGCCGTTACGATGAAGCAAATCCGAATCTGAAAGAACAGGGGGACATCATTCTTTACGCCGATGAAGTCCTGCACATTCCTGGTTTAGGATTTGACGGACTGGTTGGATATTCGCCGATTGCACTTGCGAAAAATGCAATCGGCATTTCTATTGCCTGTGAAGAATATGGAGCATCGTTTTTCGGAAACGGTGCAAGTCCGTCAGGTGTTTTAGAACACCCCGGAGTGATCAAAAATCCGGAACGTGTGCGTGATGCTTGGCAAAGAGCCTATGGCGGAAGAAACGCCCACAAGGTCGCAGTTTTAGAGGAGGGCATGAAATTCACCCCCATTGCAATTCCAAACAATGAAGCACAGTTTCTGGAAACACGAAAGTTTCAGATTGAGGAAATTGCAAGAATGTACAGAGTGCCGCTTCATATGATTGGCGACCTTGACCATGCAACATTCAGTAACGTAGAACATCTGTCATTGGATTTCGTCAAATACAGCCTTGACCCTTGGATTGTTCGATGGGAGCAGTCCTTACAAAAAGCACTTCTTTCTGATTCGGAAAAAGGTCAGTATTTCGTGAAGTTCAATGTAGACGGACTTTTGCGTGGCGATTATGCTTCCCGTATGCAGGGATATGCTACAGCACGTCAGAACGGCTGGATGTCTGCTAACGATATTCGTGAACTGGAAGATATGAATATGCTTTCTGAGGAAGAAGGTGGTAATCTTTACTTGTGTAATGGCAGCTTTACAAAACTTTCTGAAGCGGGAAAATTTGCAAATCAAAATTCAGAAAAGGAGGAAAAAACCAAATGAAGAAATTTTGGAACTTTATCCAAAACGAAGATACATCGGAAACAGAGCTTTTGTTTAATGGCCCTATTTCAGAAGATACCTGGTGGGGCGATGAGGTCACACCTGCCCTTTTCCGTGACGAACTTTCAAAAGTAAGTGGAAATCTGACAGTCTGGCTGAATAGTCCAGGCGGAGATGTGTTTGCCGCAAGTCAGATTTATTCCATGCTGAAAAATCATAAAGGCAAGGTCACCGTAAAAATTGACGGTATTGCAGCCTCTGCCGCATCAGTTGTAGCAATGGCAGGCGATGAAACTTTGATTGCACCAACTGCCCTAATGATGATCCACGACCCCAGCACTTGTGCTATGGGAAATAAATCTGATATGGAAAAGGCTATCATCTTGCTTGATGAAGTCAAAGAGAGCATTATCAACGCCTACGAAACCAAATCTCATCTCAGCAGAAACAAGATTGCGAAGCTGATGTCCGATGAAACATGGCTCAATGCGAAAAAGGCTCATGAAATGGGGTTTGTAGACGGGATTCTGTTTGCAGAGAAGAAAGTGCCTGTTGTTCCTGAAGAGGAAGAACAGGATGAAGAAGAAAAAGAAGATACCCTGACTGCAATGACCTATTCCAAATCGAAGAATCTATCTGCATTCTTATCCAAAGTATCTGCATCAGCAGAATTCGTTACAGGTACACCAATTGACCAGCTTGAAAAAAGACTGGCATTACTGAAATACTAAGGAGGATTTTAACTATGGCTATGACAATTCAGGAACTCAGAGAAAAGAGAAAGAAGGTTTGGGATACTGCCCGTGATTTTCTCGACAGCAAGAGAAATGCAAACGGCGTGCTCAGCGAGGAAGATTCCAAAACATACGATGCAATGGAACAGACCATTGTTGACCTTGGCAAGGAAATTCAGCGTCTGGAAAGACAGGCTGAAATCGAAGCTGAAATGAACAAGGCAACTTCCACTCCTGTTCTCGGCAAGCCTGCCACACCGGACGTAACGAAAAAGGCAGGTACGGCAAGCGATACTTACAAGACAGCATTCTGGAACAGCATCAGAAATCGTAACTGGATCGATGTCCATGACGATTTGCACATTGGCACAGACGCAGAGGGTGGCTATCTTGTTCCAGATGAGTTTGTGCGCCTGTAAAAGGCGATGTTTACAGTAGATTAGGCTCTACACCGCACAGCAGAGCGGTTGTCAATCTGCCTAACCGATGACAGGAAACTGGACACGGGAACACAGCACGGCAGAAACGCAGGAAACGTCAAAAGGATATGAGGCGAGTAGTACCTGCAATGACAAGATAACATAAGGATAAGGCTGGATTGCCAAAGCAAAGGTTAGCTCCTTTTTCGTGGGAGGGTGTGGAAATTATCCTGAAACCACTCTCATGACCCCACCATAATATTGAATTCGTTATGGTGTCTGCTATAGGTCATGAAGCAAGCGTGAGAACACGTGAGATAAACCGAAATGATATCCGACAGTTATCACTTGCCTATAAGCATCGTTAAACAGGGATTGCCTAAGTGGAAATGCCGAAAGGCTATGTCTATTCGAGACTGAATATTCCATATGGCAACGGAGCTTCCGTAGTAGTCCGAGGTGGATAACGCCCACTACATGGCGAAGGGAAGCAGTTTGTTAATTCCAAAGTAAGAAGATGAAAGGGAGGAGAATCCTCATGAATCCAACATCGGAGATTTTGGAGCGTGTCAATAAAAGTTCCTCGGAACATCACGACGGAGTCTTTACAAGACTCTTTCGCTACCTTCTGAGAGAGGACATTTATTTTGCAGCTTACCAGAAATTATATGCAAACAGTGGAGCAATGACTCCCGGAAGTGACAACGACACTGCTGACGGTTTTAGTGCTGAATATGTGCATGAACTGATTGAAGAATTGAGGTCAGGAAAGTACAAACCGAAGCCTGTGCGCAGAGAATATATCAAGAAACAGAACGGAAAAATGCGCCCACTGGGTATTCCGTCATTTCGAGATAAACTTCTGCAAGAGGCGGTTAGAATGTTTCTGGAAGCAATCTATGAACCGTTATTTTATGACCAGTCACATGGTTTCAGACCGGAGAGAAGTTGTCATACAGCTCTCGACCAGATAAAGACAAATTTTCGTTCTGTAAAATGGTTCATAGAAGGCGACATCAAGGGTTGCTTTGACAATATAGACCACGCAGTGCTTATTAAAACGTTAGAAGTCAAAATCAAGGACAGCAGATTTATCAATATTATCAGAGCTTTCCTGAAAGCAGGTTATGTGGAAGATTTTCAATATCATACCACAATCTCCGGTACACCACAGGGCGGAATCATTTCCCCTATTCTGGCAAATATATACCTGCATGAGCTTGACCGGAAAGTCATGAAACTCAAGGAAAAGTTCGATAAGCAGTCTACACGACACCAGACACCGGAATATCTTCATTTAGCGAAAAGAAGGCAGACACTTCAAAAGAAGATTGACAGGGTAAAAGGTGAGGAACGTGAGCTTGCAATCAAGGAATATAAAGCGGTGTGCAATCAAAAATTGAAAACGCCCGCAAGAATGTCCGACGATAAAAAGCTTGTATACTGCCGATATGCTGATGATTTTCTAATTGGAATCAGCGGAAGCAGAGAAGACTGTGAAGAAATTAAAGAGATTCTGAGAGAATTTCTATCAACGCAGTACCATTTAGAGTTGAGTGCTGAGAAAACAAAGATCACACACAGTGCTGAACGAGTACGTTTCCTTGGTTATGACGTTGCGGTACGCCGAAGCCAGAAGATAAAGAAAAAGGCAAACGGTGTTAAACAAAGAACGCTGAATAACTCTGTAGAATTAACTGTACCTCTCGAAGATAAGATCATGCAGTTCCTGTTCAAAAACGACATCATAGAACAAAAACCAAACGGAGAAATCTGGGCGGTTTGCGTTCCAAGATTAAGACATCTTTCGGAAGTGGATATTGTGAACAGGTATAATGCACAAATCCGTGGCATTTGCAATTATTACTGCTTAGCAGCGAATTATGATAAGCTGAATTATTTCCGTTATCTTATGGAATATAGCTGTCTAAAGACGCTTGCAAGCAAAAGCAACAGCACAACGAGAAAAATCATCCAAAAATATCGTCATGATGGCAAATGGGCTATTCCCCATGAAGTTAAAGGCGGTATCAAATATGCAAAGCTTGTCTCGTTAGCTGACTGCAAAGCCGGTAAGTTGATGTCCGATAAAGACCCATGGCAATACAAATCCTTTGACCCGAAAAAGCTGTCACAATATGTGCGGTTAAGCGCAGGGGTATGTGAGCTGTGTGGTGATAATAGTGATTCCTGCTGTATTTATCATGCAGGTAAAATGAAGAATCTGAAAAGCACTACGGAATGGGGCAAGAAAATGCTTCACATGAGACGTAAAACGTTGATTGTTTGCCCGAAATGCTTCAAAAAGATTCACAGGGAACAAAATAAATGACATGTCAATAATGAATGGAAAGCCGTGTACATCGAGAGGTGTAAGCACGGTTTGGGAGGGGCTTTGTGCAAACCTGTCATCGAAAGATGATAAGGCGGCACACTGCTACCTCACGAACGAAAACTGGTGGAAGCGTTGGAGGAAGAGAGCATTTTCCGCCAGATGGCAACGGTCATCAAAACTTCCAACGGCGACCGCAAGATTCCGATTGTGACTTCCAAGGGCGAGGCTGTCTGGATGGACGAAGAACAGCAGTATTCTCTTTCTGATGATACATTTGGGCAGGCATCGCTCTCCGCATATAAGCTCGGTACGGCGATCAAGATCTCCGAGGAACTTCTGGGCGACAGCGTGTTCGACCTTCCGTCCTACATCGCCCGTGAGTTTGCCCGCAGAATCGGCGCAAAGGAAGAGGAAGCCTTCTTCATCGGTAACGGTACCGGTAAGCCTACCGGTATCTTCAATGCAACCGGCGGTGCACAGGACGGCGCGACTACCGCAGGTGCAAGCATCAC
>OJMG01002650.1_pt1 | contig 14845 bp, 11 predicted proteins | sample 1597141 | NCBI WGS metagenome assembly OJMG01 (sample SAMEA2452119, study PRJEB22498) | human gut metagenome | biome: human feces; feature: human gut; material: feces | place: Australia | collected 2012 | reverse complement strand
AAAACACCTATCAAGATGATTGGACAGAGAGAAGCCTTTTTTATAATTGTCGAATGTTTACAGATGGATTAAAAAAAGGACATCCTTATGGAGAAATTCCACCATGTATTCATGTTGGTATTTTAAATTTTAATCAAATGATAAGTCCGAATTATTACCATAAATTTAGTCTGATGGATGAAAAAACCAAAGAGATATATAGTAGAAAATTTCAATTTCATATGATAGAATTGAAGAAACTAAAGTACGTAAAAGAGAAACAAAAGAAAAAACCATTATATCGATGGGCAAAGTTGATAGCTGCACAGACATGGGAAGAATTGGAACAGGAATCAAAAGGTAATAAGTATATGGAAAGGGCGCTGGAAGAGATGATAAAGATCAGTCAGGATGAGAGGGAAAGATATTTGTATCTGAGAGAAGAGATGGCAGAGAGTGACAGAGCAAGTCAGATACAAAGTGCACAGAGGATTGGACGTAAGGAAGGAGAAATATTAAAATTAATTTCATTAGTTCAAAAGAAAATTTTGAAAAATAAAACTTTGCCACAGATTGCAGAAGAATCAGAAGAAGATACGATAGTAATTGAACCTATTTATACATTAATAAAAGAGAATCCAGAGGCAGAGAAAGAAGAAATCTACAAAATGTTGAATTTGTAAGGAGTTTAACAATCATTTGTTGACACATAAAAATAACAACACCAGTCTTGACATCCAATCATCGTTTGCATATAATAAAACCAATAGAAATAGTAGGAAATACAAAAATACCAGCGGAAGCGCAGCATAACAAGAATAGAAATGCTAAGCATCCGCTTTTTTATTCTAAATAAAAGGAGAAAGAAATGTTAAATCAGTTTTCAAGAACAGAACTATTACTTGGAAAAGAAGCACTTGATAAATTAGCAGGCAGCAGAGTTGCTGTCTTTGGAATCGGTGGTGTTGGTGGATATGTATGCGAAGCCTTAGTACGAAGCGGTGTCGGTGAATTCGACCTTGTTGACGATGATAAAGTCTGCTTAACAAACCTAAACCGCCAGATCATCGCAACAAGAAAAACAATCGGAAAATACAAAGTAGAAGTGATGAGAGACCGTATTTTAGAGATCAACCCAGATGCGAAAGTCAACGTTCACAAATGTTTCTTCTTACCAGAGAATGCCGATGAATTTCCATTTGAGGAATATGACTACATCGTTGATGCCGTTGACACAGTGACAGCAAAGATCTCATTAGTTATGGCAGCAAAGGAAAAGAATGTACCGATCATCAGCAGTATGGGAGCTGGAAATAAATTAGATCCAAGCCAGTTTAAAGTGGCAGATATCTATAAGACAAAAGTATGCCCTCTTGCAAAGGTTATGCGAAGAGAATTAAAGAAGAGAAGAGTTAAGAAATTAAAAGTTGTATATTCAGAAGAAATGCCGATCAAACCAAAAGATGATATGGCAAACAATTGCAGAACAAACTGTATCTGCCCTCCAGGAGCACAGCACAAATGTACAGAGAAAAGAGCGATTCCAGGCAGTACAGCATTTGTACCATCTGTCGCAGGACTGATCATCGCAGGGGAAGTAGTGAAGGATTTATGCAAGGCGTAAAAAGTGTAACAAAACAAGCATTTATGAAATCCATACCAATCATGTGCAGCTATATATTTGTCAGTATGGCATATGGAATGATGATGGAGAATGCAGGATTTGCGTGGTATTATTCGCTTCTTACAAGCCTTACCGTGTATACAGGAGCTTTTCAGTTTGTCCTGATCACATTTTTAAGCAGCGGGGCATCGATCGTTACGATTGCAGTGACGGCATTGTTGATGAACAGCAGACAGAGTTTCTACAGCCTTTCATTTTTGGAGACATTCCGTAAGATGGGAAGAAAGAAACTTTATATGATCCATACGATGACAGATGAAACATATGCGGTAAACTGCACAATCGAAGACAAAGATGAAAACAGCAGAAAAGAGATGTTTCTCGTTGCATTCTTCAGCAGATGTTACTGGATGTTTGGAGCAGTGATGGGCGGTCTGATCGGGCAGTTGATCCCATTTGAATTAACAGGAATTGATTTTTGTATGACTGCATTATTTATCATCATTTTTATCGATCAATGGGAGAAAGCGGACAAGCATTTTCCAGCGGTTGCAGGAGTCTTGATCGCAGTGATCGCCTTGATGATCTTTGGACAGCGGGCATTTATGCTGCCAGCATTGGTGATCGTTTCAGGAGTTTTAATCTTCTGGAATAGCAAACAACAGGAAGTTTAGACAGAAAGGGGAAAATAATGAACACAAAAATGGCATTGATCGCGATTTTCGTTTCTGCCGTGATCACATTTGGACTTCGAGCCCTCCCTTTTCTTGTATTTCAGGAAGGAAAAGAGCTTCCAGATCAGATAAAAAGATTAGGAATGGTGTTGCCATCTTCGATCATGGCAGTACTGATCGTGTATTGCCTGAAAGATGTCGGGGATGACTTTATGGCAGATGGTTTATGGAAACTGATCGCAGCAGCAATCACTGCAGTCAGTTACAAATGGAAACATAATACGCTGATCAGCATTTTACTTGGAACAGTGAGTTATATGCTGTTCTTACATTTTTTTGGATAGAACAGATTTGAGATAGAATAAAACATAGGATGAAACAGGAGATATATATGGCAAGAGAAATAGAGACAAAATGTATTCATTTAGAAGAAGCAGAAGGGGCACTAAACCACTTTGGTGCAATGGCATATCCAATCTATCAGTCAGCAACATACGCACATCCAGGAGTCGGACAAAGTACAGGTTATGATTACAGCCGCCTGCAGAATCCAACGAGAGAACATCTGGAGAAGACAGTTGCTTCTTTGGAAAATGGAATCGATGCATTGGCATTTTCCTCAGGAATGGCAGCAATCACGTTGATGATGGAATTATTCAAACCGGGTGATCATCTGATCGTGGATGCAGATTTGTATGGTGGCAGCATCCGTCTATTTAATCACGTATCTGAGAAAAACAGAATCGAATTTTCTAGTGTAGACTGCCACAATGAAAATGTTGCAGCATATATCAGAGAAAATACAAAAGCAGTTTATATCGAGACACCAACCAACCCAATGATGAACGTCACAGATATCAAAGCATTAGCTGAGATCACAAAGAAACATAACATTCTTCTGATCGTTGACAATACATTTTTATCTCCATATTTCCAGAATCCATTAGATCTCGGAGCAGATATTGTTGTACACAGCGGAACAAAATATCTTGGAGGCCACAACGATACACTGGCTGGATTCTTAGTTACAAACAGAGAAGATATCAGTGAAAGATTTCGTTTCCTGATCAAGACAACAGGAGCCGGATTAGCACCATTTGACTGTTTCCTAATCCAGAGAGGGATCAAAACCTTAGGAGTCCGCATGGACCGTGCACAGGAAAATGCGATCGAGATCGCAAAATGGTTAAAAGAACAGGATATCGTAAAGAAAGTTGTTTATCCAGGATTCAAAGAACATCCGGGATACGAGATTATGAAAAAGCAGGCAAGAGGATTTGGTGCAATGCTTACATTTGAACTTACGAAGAAAGAATATGCGATCAATATCCTTGAAAAAGTAAGAATGATCAAATACGCAGAAAGTCTTGGTGGGGTGGAAACACTGATCACATATCCAATGACACAGACACATGCAGACGTTCCAGAACATATCCGCAAACAAAACGGGATCACGGATTGTGTGTTAAGAATGTCTGTCGGAATTGAGAATGTCAAAGATTTATTAAATGAACTGGAAGAGGTATTTGCAGAAGTACGAGGTGAATAAACTTTTGAAAAGGAGTGATTTGAAAAATGATGCAGAAGATTCAAAAATTTGGAGGTGCGATGTTACAATTAAAATAATTGTTATCTGATTTCTAAATATATAAAATTCATAAGTCCCAGAAAAAGCGTAAAGTTTTGTGCTGGGACTTATTTGTTTTGAAAGAATATGTTAAATTGGTAGAAAATAATATTTATGGACAAAATCAAGGGAGAAACGTTATGAAGAATATAAAAGTTATAATGTGTGATATTGATGGAACACTGTTAAATAGCAAGGGAATCGTTACCACCAAAACAATTGATGCGATAAAGAAAGTTCGAGAACAAGGAATCTTGTTTGGAATATCAACAGGAAGAGATGTTCCAAGTGTAAAAAGGTTGTTTGGAAAATGGGGAATTGGCGGGCTTGTTGATATGGTCGTTGGAAGCAACGGAGGTGAGATTTATGATTACAAAACCGATTATTATGAAGAAAATTTTGCCCTTCCAGGAAACCTGATCGCAAATATCATGGAGCATTATAAAGATATGGATGTGAATTTTGCAATTCATGGGGATGGAGTTTTGTATACTCCGAAAGAAGATGAACTTATTAAAATTTTATCTAAAGGTGATCAGCTTCCATATGAAGTCATTGATTTTGACGAATATTTAAAAGAAGATCGTTTAAAACTTCTTATTGTATGCAAACCAGAAACTATGCCGGCAGTTATTGAGAGAGCAAAAACCTTTAAAAATGAACGTTTCAAATGTGTAAGTCTTCAAACGACGCAACACCTGTTTGAATTTATGGATCCTAGAATCTCAAAATCCTTTGGATTACAAAAACTGATGGAGATGCATGGATTTACAATGGAAAATCTCTGCACATTTGGAGATGCAGATAATGATTATGATATGACTTTGCATGCAGGAGTCGGAGTCGTCATGGCAAATGGAAGTGAAAAAACAAAAAGTGTTGCAGATTATATTACCAAAGATAATGATCACGATGGAATTGGAGTGTTTCTGCAAGAACATTTGATCTCCAGATCATAAGAATCTGTGGATTAAAAATATAAAGAGAACTTATAGCAAATCAAAAGAAAAACCTATAACAGAAATAATGCAAAAGATGTTGACAATAAAGATATGTGGTTGTATAATCTAAAACATAGAAAACCTAGTAGAAAAATAGGAAATAAAACGGAATAAAAACAACAACTTTTTATGGAGGTTTAGAATTATGAGTAAGATTACAGCAAGTGCATTAGAATTAATCGGAGGAACACCACTTCTTAAAGCAGATAGATATGCAGACAAAGCAGGAGTGAAAGACGCAACGATCCTTACAAAACTTGAGTACTTAAATCCAGCAGGATCTGTCAAAGACCGTATCGCATTGGCAATGATCGAAGATGCAGAGAAGAAAGGTCAGTTAAAACCAGGATCAACGATCATCGAACCAACAAGTGGTAACACAGGAATCGGTCTTGCAGCAGTTGCAACAGCAAAAGGATACAGAGCGATCCTTACACTGCCTGACACAATGAGCGTTGAAAGAAGAAACTTATTAAAAGCCTATGGTGCTGAATTAGTATTAACAGAAGGTGCCAAAGGAATGAAAGGTGCTATCGCCAAAGCCGATGAACTCGCAAAAGAGATTGACGGAGCAGTCATCTTAGGACAGTTCGTAAACCCAGCAAACCCAGCTGTACACAAAGCAACAACAGGACCAGAGATCTGGGATCAGACAGACGGTAAAGTAGACATCTTCGTAGCAGGTGTTGGTACAGGAGGAACATTAACAGGTGTTGGTGAATACTTGAAAGAACAGAACCCAGATGTTAAAATAGTAGCAGTTGAACCTGCAACATCTCCAGTCTTATCAAAAGGAACAGCTGGAGCACATAAGATTCAGGGAATCGGTGCTGGATTCGTACCTGACACACTGAATACAAAGATTTATGATGAAGTTATCACAATCGAGAATGAAGATGCATTTACAGAAGGAAGAGCATTCGCACACAGCGAAGGAATCTTAGTTGGTATTTCTTCAGGAGCAGCATTAAAAGCAGCTACGATCCTTGCAGAGAGACCAGAGAACAAAGGAAAGACAATTGTAGCATTACTGCCAGATTCAGGAGACAGATACTTATCTACAGCATTATTCGCTGAAGACTAGAATAAGAGGAAAGAATATGGAAATCACGGTACAGCAAGTAGAATTACTGTCCGATGATGATTATATCTATCTAGATGTAAGAGGTGAGATCGCATACCAGCATGGACATATACCGAAGGCTTACGAATGGGCTGGTGATTTCTCTCACATCGAGGAACTTCCAAAGGATAAGAGGCTGATCGTATATTGCAACTATGGAGAGAAAAGCGCCCCAATTGCCGAACAGTTAAGACAAGAAGGGTATGAAGCTTTGAACTTATCCGGCGGTTACCGAGAATGGTTATTACATGTGACATCCCAAAAAGAACAGATGCAGGACGTTTCAAAGGACGGACTGCATCTGTTTTCGTCTACAGAAGAATTAACACCAGACGAGGTTAAACGATATGATCGTCAGATCATCCTGCCACAGGTAGGAAGTGACGGACAAAAGAAATTAAAGAAATCAAAAGTTCTGATCATCGGAGCTGGCGGCTTAGGTGCACCAGCGGCTTTATATCTTGCAGGAGCAGGCGTTGGAACGATCGGAATTGTGGATGCAGATGATGTCAGCGTGTCAAACTTACAGAGACAGATCATTCACACAAGCAAAAGAGAAGGAACAAATAAGGCAGAATCAGCAAAGAAATCAATGCTTGAATTAAATGAGCATATCAAGGTAAACACCTATCCAGAATATTTATATGCGGATAATGCAGAAGAATTGTTCAAAGAATACGATTTTATCATCGATGCTGTGGATAACTTTGAGACAAAGTTCCTGATCAATGATACATGTGTGTTGTTAAAGAAACCATTTTGTCATGCAGGAATCTTACAGTTCCAGGGTCAGGTTATGACCTATGTTCCAGAAGAAGACCAGCCATGTTACAGATGTATCTTTGAGGAGATACCAGAAAGCGGTTCTGTGCCAAACTGCAGTCAGGCAGGAATTATCGGTGCAGTCGCAGGAATCATTGGATGTATTCAGGCATTAGAAGCGATCAAGTATCTGTTAGGAATCGGGGAATTGCTGACAGGCAAGATGCTTGTGATGGATGGATTAACGATGAATACAAGAGTAGTTAAATTTCCATCGAAGAATAAGAACTGCCGTGTCTGTGGAGAATATGCGGATATTACGAGCGTGAAAGAAAATAGGATGGAATATGTCGGGGCCGCTTGTCCGGTGCAATAATATTAATAGAAAAATATAAGGGGTAGAAGATAGAATTCTGCCCTTTATATTTTAATAGGCTCTCAGAATCATGAGCTTTCCGACTAAGATGCATTGGTCGGATGAACCTTGAAAAGTAAATATTATCCAGAACGGACATGAAAAGTAATAAAAGTAAAATAATAAGGAAGAAGGCATTCAGGCTTAGCATAGAAATTCTAAGTTTGGATGCCTTTTTCTGGTGATAGATACATAAAAATGTCAAAGTTCTGTGAACAATTCCATTTCTCACAAATTCATAACATTTTCCATCTATAATAAATCAAAAATCAGAGAAGTATGCAAAAAAGGAGGAATTCCACAATGCGGTTATTACTTGCAGAAGATGAAAGATCATTATCAAGAGCGTTAGTTACGAGGAAGTATTAAAAACCATCAGAGATAAGAAAAATCTGATTCCAATTCTGATGCTGACAGCGAAAGCAGAGATTGACGATAAAGTAGAAGGACTGGATCTTGGAGCGAATGATTATCTCACAAAACCATTTGCGGCAAAAGAATTGTTGGCAAGAATCCGTACCATGATCAGAACGCAGACAACACAAACAGAATCAATTTTGTATGTCGGAAATATCACATTAAACAGAGCGACTTTTGAACTGACATCACCAACAGGAAGTTTTCGTCTTGCGAATAAGGAATTTCAGATGATGGAGATGTTTTTATGTAATCAGGGCCACAGTATCACGCACAAACGTCTGTTGGAAAAAATCTGGGGAGATGAAAAACAGGTACAGACGAACGTTGTATGGATGTACATTTCTTATCTTAGAAAGAAATTAGAAGCACTCCACGCAAATCTTCAGATTACAGAGGCAAGTCACGCAGAATATATTTTGGAGGTGGGAGGATGATCCGAAAACTTCGAATAAAATTTATAGCGATTTCCATGACATCAACGATCATTGTATTATTTCTGATTCTTGGATTGATCAATTTGCTGAATTACCGGGAGATGAGTCATAATGCAGATACGATCTTAGATTTCCTGAAAGAGAATGATGGAGAATTGCCAGAAAATCTCTATAAATCTCAACATAAAAAGACAAATGGAATATCACCAGAAACTTCCTTTGAGTCCCGCTATTTTTCTGTATTTTTGAGCAATAACAGACAGATATGTAAAGCGGATACCGATAATATCTCAGCGATCGATGAAGAAACAGCGATTAAATATGCACAAAAAATCAATAGAAGTAACAAGAACTGTGGATTCATTTCAAAATACAGATATATGAAAGAAAATACTTCAAACGGAGTAAAAATATATTTTCTGGATTGTACAAAATCCATGATGTCATTTCAGACTTTTCTTGTCACTAGCTTTTTTGTTTCTATTTTTGGTGTTAGCACCGTTTTTATTTTGGTGGTGTTGCTTTCAAAACGGGCAATTGAGCCAGTGGCAGAAAGCTATGAAAAACAAAAACGCTTTATCACAGATGCAGGACATGAGATCAAGACACCGCTTACGATCATTGATGCAGATACATCGATCTTAGAGATGGAATACGGAGAGAATGAATGGCTTGATGATATTCAGGTACAGACAAAGCGGCTTGCAGGTCTTACAAATGATCTGATCTATTTGTCACGGATGGAAGAAAAACAGACAAAAACAACGATGATCGAATTCCCATTTTCGGAAGTAATATCAGAAGAAGCTCAGTCATTTCAAGGACTTGCCAAGGTCAAAGGAAAAAATTTTATGGTAGATATTGAACCGATGTTGTCACTTAAAGGAGATGAAAAAACAATTCGGCAGCTAATCTCCATTTTGCTGGACAACGCGGTCAAATATTGTACCGAGCAGGGACAGATCAGACTGACAGCTGCACATAAAGGGAAAAATATTATTTTATCTATATACAATACCTCACAGCCACTGACAAAAGAAAATATTGATCATTTATTTGACCGGTTTTACAGAACGGATGAATCAAGAAATTCCAAGACCGGCGGTTATGGCATTGGCTTATCGGTCGCAAAAGCTGTGGTTGAAGCACATCATGGGAAGATCGTGGCATCAAGTGAAGATGGGAACTCTCTTTTGATCACGGTTATCTTAAAGATATGAAAAACAGGAGGATTTATGACATACGAAGAGTTTTATAAAGAACAGTATCCGGTTTTATTAAAAGCAGAAGAACAATTGAAGAATCTGATCACTCAGTTTGAAACAAACGAAAATAAGAAAAAGATCGCATACTGCAGCTCTAGAATCAAAAGTCCGGAAAGCATGAAGCAGAAACTCTTGAAAAAGGGGGAAGAACCAAATGCTGAAAATGCGGTTTCAAAAGTAAATGATGCAGTAGGAGTCCGTGTGATCACATCATTTGTAGATGATATTTACAAAGTATCAGATTGGATTACTTTACAGAATGATATAGAAGTGGTTAACATCAAAGATTACATTGCATATCCAAAGCCAAATGGATATCGAAGTTATCATATGATCATTCATCTGAATGACCTGAGCTTAAATGCAGAGATTCAGATCCGCACGATCGCGCTGGATTTCTGGGCAAATCTTGAACATCAGATGAAGTATAAGAAAAATATTAAGGACGAAATAATGATCCGCTCCGAATTAAAACGATGTGCGGACGAGATCGCATCGATTGACTTGTCCATGCAGACGATCAAAGATTTGATTCAAAACGATGAAAAATGTTGCAAATAGGTACATTTTTCATAAGAATTTATGAAAAAAATATTACGAAATGGTTTACATATGAAAAATGAGGTAGTAAACTAGAAGTAGTCGGTAAAAAATGGAACTAAAGGGAGGAAATATGAAGAGAAAGACTACTGGAATCCTCATTTCCTGTGTAGTAAGTATATGTTGTATGGTGGTCTTATCCATGAGTTCACATACACATGATGTATATGCTTCCTATTCAAGATATGTAACAGCCAATAACGTAGTGGTTCGTAAAAAAGCATCAAAAAAGGGAAAGATCGTTGGATCATACAAGAAAGCAGCAAAGGTTCGCTGCTACAAGAAGAAAAGATCTTATACGAAGATCAAATATGGAAGATATTATCGATATATCGCAACAAGATATCTGTCAAAGAAGAAACCAGTTGTTGTAACAGCCCAGAAAGCAGCGAATATAACAACAGAGACATATACAAGATATGTAACAGCCAGTTCTTTGACGATCCGTAAGAAAGCATCGACACGTGCAGCAAAGGCAGGATTTTATAAGAAGGGTACACAGATCACCTGTTATGGAGAACGGTCTGGATGGACAACGGTAAGATATAGTGGGGTTTATTGTTATGTAAGTTCACAGTATCTATCTGAGTCAAAACCGGAAGAAGATACATGGGAAACTTATGGAACGGCAACAGGACAAAGTGTTGTAGACTACGCAATGCAGTTTAGAGGCAATCCTTATGTATGGGGTGGAGAAAGCCTTACGAATGGAGTTGACTGTTCTGGATTCACGATGCAGGTATATAAACATTTTGGATATTCACTGCCACACAGTTCAACAGAACAGAGAAATAAAGGAACAGCAGTATCATGGGATGAGAAGCAGCCAGGAGATCTGATCTGCTATCAGGTAGTGAACGGTGTAGGACATGTAGCGATCTATATTGGAGATAACCAGATCATTCATGCAGGAAGCAAAGACACAGGAATCAGTGTGCGGAATGCTGATTACAGAGCTGTATGGGGCGTCAGAAGAATCGTTCAGTAGGACAAGCATTTTAATTTAATATGAGATAAGAATAAAACAGCCGTATCGTGATATGATATGATACGGCTGTTTTTCTATACTTATAAAACGGCATATTTCAGGATGAATAATACTGCAAGTACTACATTAAAGGAGTGATCTTCTTTGCTTTACCACAAACTACATTCAAGATCACATAAGAGATGATCCCGATAGAGATTCCCTCAGAGATACTGTAGAATAATGGCATTGCAATGATGCAAAGGTAAGCAGGTACGGCTTCTGTCATATTGTCATCTGTAAATTTGATATCAGAGATTGCTCCAAACATTAAGAATCCAACCATGATCAGCGCAGGGGTTGTCGCAAATGATGGGATTGCTGTAAAGAGCGGTGCAAATAATGTTGAGATCAGGAATAAGAATCCTGAAACAACAGCTGTTAAACCAGTACGTCCACCTGCAGCAACACCAGAAGAAGATTCAACGAATGTTGTAACAGTAGAAGTACCAAGAACCGCACCAGCTGTTGTAGCAACGGCGTCTGCCATTAATGCAGGTTTGATTCCAGGAAGTTTACCTTCCTCGTCAAGCATTCCGGCTTTTGTGCTGACACCGACTAAAGTTCCGAGTGTATCAAACAGATCGACAAATAAGAAAGATAATACAATGGCGATAAAATTAAAGATTCCGACTTTGCCCAAGTCATACTGGAAACATTTACCGAAAGTCTCTCCTAATTTTGGAAAATCGGATAAAAATAAAAGGAAACCATCTGGGGTGTGATGGTTTCCTTTTTGAAAAGAGAGGATTAAAAATATATATGAAAAAACTATACCTGTAGGATGTTTCCTGAAATTCTTTTATTGTCTTATCTTTTAGGTCTTTCCTTGAGGTATGGTTATAGTATAATCATTTCCATTTCGAGATTCAATATACAGAATATAAACAAATATAAACGATTTATAAATTGTCATTAAGAAATTCTTACGAATTGGTAAGAAAATCCAAAGTTAATATAGTTAAAAAAACTTCACAAAATGATTCCGATTTCACTGATTTTCTTATATAATAATAATAAAGTCTAAAGGAGGAATTATTTTTATGCCAAAAAGAACAGATATTAACAAAGTGTTGATCATTGGCTCTGGTCCGATCATCATCGGTCAGGCATGCGAATTCGACTATTCGGGGACACAGGCGTGTAAGGCGCTTCGTAAACTTGGATATGAGATCGTATTGGTCAACTCCAATCCAGCAACGATCATGACAGATCCAGAGACAGCTGACGAAACTTACATTGAACCGCTGAACGCAGAACGTTTAGAGGAGATCATTGCAAAGGAACGTCCAGATGCTTTACTTCCAAACTTAGGTGGGCAGTCCGGATTAAATTTATGCGAAGAGTTATATAAAAAGGGTATTTTAGATAAGTATAATGTCAAAGTAATTGGTGTACAGGTAGATAGTATTGAACGTGGAGAAGACCGTATCGAGTTTAAGAAGACAATGGACGAACTTGGAATCGAGATGGCTCGAAGCGAGGTTGCTTACAGCGTAGAAGATGGGTTGAAGATCGCTGATAAGCTTGGTTATCCAGTGGTACTTCGTCCAGCTTACACAATGGGTGGAGCCGGTGGAGGACTGGTATATAACAAAGAAGAATTAAAGACCGTTATGGCAAGAGGACTTCAGGCAAGTTTAGTTGGACAGGTACTTGTAGAAGAATCCATTCTTGGATGGGAAGAATTAGAATTAGAAGTTGTCCGTGATGCAGAAGGAAATATGATCACAGTCTGCTTCATTGAGAATATCGATCCATTAGGAGTGCATACAGGAGACTCCTTCTGTTCCGCACCGATGCTCACGATCTCTGAAGAATGTCAGCAGAGATTACAGGAACAGGCGTACAAGATTGTAGATTCTGTACAGGTGATCGGTGGAACAAACGTACAGTTTGCTCATGATCCAGTGACAGACCGTATTATTGTTATCGAGATCAATCCAAGAACATCAAGATCCTCAGCATTAGCATCCAAAGCGACAGGATTCCCGATCGCTTTAGTTTCTGCAATGCTTGCAGCAGGTTTAACATTAAAAGATATTCCATGTGGAAAATACGGAACATTAGATAAATATGTACCAGACGGTGACTATGTCGTTATCAAGTTTGCACGTTGGGCGTTTGAGAAATTCAAAGGTGTCGAAGACAAACTTGGAACACAGATGCGTGCCGTTGGTGAAGTTATGAGTATCGGTAAGACATACAAAGAAGCATTCCAGAAAGCGATCCGAAGCTTAGAGACAGGACGCTACGGACTTGGACATGCGAACAACTTTGATACTTTAACAAAAGAAGAATTATTAAAGAAATTAGTGACACCATCAAGCGAACGTCATTTCATCATGTACGAAGCATTAAGAAAAGGTGCAACTGTCGATGAGATCTTTGAACTGACAAAAGTAAAAACATACTTTATCGAGCAGATGAAAGAGTTAGTTGAAGAAGAAGAAAAGCTTCTTGCATGCAAAGGAAACATGCCATCTGATGAAATGTTAACATCAGCGAAGAAAGATGGTTTCTCCGACAAATATTTAAGTCAGTTATTAGAGATTCCAGAAGAAGATATCAGAAATAAACGTATTTCAATTGGTGTCGAAGAAGCATGGGAAGGGGTTCATGTAAGCGGAACGCCAGACAGTGCATATTATTATTCAACATACAATGCAGAAGACAAGAACCCAGTATCTACAGATAAACAAAAGATCATGATCTTAGGTGGAGGTCCAAACCGTATCGGACAGGGTATCGAATTTGACTACTGCTGTGTACATGCATCTCAGGCACTGAAGAAAATGGGATTCGAGACGATCATCGTAAACTGCAACCCAGAGACAGTATCTACAGATTACGATACATCCGATAAATTATATTTCGAACCATTAACAGTGGAAGATGTATTAAGTATTTATAATAAAGAAAAACCATTAGGAGTGATCGCTCAGTTTGGTGGACAGACACCACTGAATATTGCTGCCGAACTTGAGAAAAATGGTGTGAAGATTCTTGGAACATCTCCATCTGTCATTGACCTTGCAGAAGACCGTGATCTGTTCCGTGAAATGATGGATAAATTAGAGATTCCAATGCCGGAATCAGGAATGGCAACAACGGTAGAAGAAGCATTAGAGATCGCAGGAAAGATTGGATATCCAGTGATGGTAAGACCTTCCTACGTTCTTGGTGGACGTGGAATGGAAGTTGTCTATGATGACGAAAGCATGGCAGGATATATGAAAGCAGCCGTTGGTGTAACACCAGACCGCCCAATCCTGATCGACCGTTTCTTAAATCATGCGATGGAATGTGAAGCAGATGCGATCAGTGACGGAACACACGCATTTGTACCAGCAGTGATGGAACATATCGAACTTGCAGGAGTTCATTCAGGAGACTCCGCTTGTATTCTTCCATCTGTTCATATTTCAGAAGAAAACCTGGAAACGATCAAAGAATACACAAGAAAGATCGCAGAAGAAATGCATGTCAAAGGACTAATGAATATGCAGTATGCGATCGAAGATGATAAAGTTTATGTATTAGAAGCAAACCCACGTGCATCTCGTACAGTACCTTTGGTATCCAAAGTATGTAACGTGAGAATGGTTCCACTGGCAACACAGATCATCACATCTGAATTAACAGGAAAACCATCACCAGTACCAGAATTAAAAGAACAGGCAATTCCATATTATGGAGTCAAAGAAGCAGCCTTCCCATTCAATATGTTCCAAGAAGTAGACCCAGTTCTAGGACCAGAAATGCGGTCTACAGGAGAAGTTCTTGGATTATCCAAATCCTATGGAGAAGCTTTCTACAAAGCACAGGAAGGTGTTGGAGCGAAACTTCCATTAGGAGGAACGGTACTGATTTCTGTAAATCGCAAGGATAAAG
>OJMG01002648.1_pt1 | contig 14851 bp, 15 predicted proteins | sample 1597141 | NCBI WGS metagenome assembly OJMG01 (sample SAMEA2452119, study PRJEB22498) | human gut metagenome | biome: human feces; feature: human gut; material: feces | place: Australia | collected 2012 | reverse complement strand
CATAGTAACTGCTGATGGCGCAAAAAAGGCAGTGGCTTATAATGGGAAAAAAGTATGGTATTATTAAAAGAAATGTTAAAGTATTGCCAGAAGTTATTGTATATGATGAACTTGAAAAAGAGAAAAATAATAAAACAATAATAGGAATAAATAAAAATAATTTAAAAAATTGTATATATGATTTTCAATCTGATTACATAAACATAGTTTCAGGTATAGATTTTAATTTGTTAGAAACATTTATAAATCCTATATTATATCAATTTAATTTGAATAATGGCATTTTAAATATAGTAATTAATGCAGAAAATGTATTTATTGATGATGAAATAAAGAAAAAATCAACATATTTTGAATCTAATTTTGATAATATATTTAATGCAATAATGAATTTTTTAGAAAGTTCAATTAGTTTATATACAAAAAATAATAAAGATAAAAAAATATTTGAAAAGAAGAAAAAAATAATGTGTACAATAATAGGTATTGATTCTTTTAAAGAAAAACTTTCTGATGACAATCAAATGAATTTTGAAAAATTATTTACTTTATGTAATAATTTAGAAATAATAAATTATATTTTTGTTGATATTGAATCTAAATTAAACAATACTTTATATGAAGATTGGTTCAAAGAAAATCATAATAATTCTAATTTTATTTGGATTGGTCAGGGTATTGAAGATCAATATTCATTATCGGTAAGTTCAAGTATACCAGAGTTAAAAGAAGAAGTACCGGATAATTTTGGTTTTGTAGTTAGAAAAGGTAAACCAGAATATATTAAATTTATTGAAAAAATTCATGATTAAAATAGATAAATTTTTTACGGTGAAAGATATATAAAAATAATGTTATTTTATTGACATTATTTTTTATTCTGTATATAATTGTTATGTACCTAACAAAATGAGGAGTGAATATGGAAAAAAATAGAACTGCATATGAAATAATAACTCTGGATAATAGTATAAAAAGATTCGCACTTAATAAAGGAAAAAGTACTCTTCCATTTGCGCCACCAAGTCCTATGCAAATGAAAATAGTACAATATTTAATTGATAATGAAAGTAATGATATTTATCAAAGGGATTTAGAAAAAGTATTAAATTTAAGAAGATCTACTATATCTGGAATATTAAAAACGATGGAAAAACATAATATTATTATTAGGACGGATTCAAAGATAGATGCAAGAAGTAAAAAAATAGAATTATCTTCTACTTCTTTAAAATTTTATAATGAATCTAGAAAAGTATTTGAAAAAGTAAATTCTATATTAACTAAGGATATAGATACTGATGATTTAGAAATATTTTTTAAAGTCGCAAAAAAAATGAAAGAAAATTTAAATGAAGAGAAAGAGTGAGAAGTTATGTTAAAATTATTAAAAGAATTAAATAAAAAAGATTTGTTTTTTGCTTTTATAAGTTTTATTTTGATAATTGTTCAGGTATGGCTTGAACTTAAGATGCCAGATTATATGTCTGAAATAACTAAACTAGTTCAAACAAAGGGTGCTCTTATGAGTGATATATTAACTCAAGGAGGATATATGCTTCTTTGTGCATTTGGTAGTTTAGTTTCAGCAATTATTGTTGGATATTTAATATCAAATATTGCGGCATCATTTTCAATGAGAACAAGAAAAAGTTTATTTGAAAAAGTTGAAAACCTATCAATGGAAGAAGTTAAAAACTTTCAAGCAAGTAGTTTAATTACAAGAACAACAAATGATATTACACAAATTCAAATGTTTATTGCCATGGGACTTCAATTATTAATTAAGTCACCAATAACAGCAGTTTGGGCAGTAACAAAAATTTTAGGTAAGAACTTAACATGGAGTATGATAACTGCAATTGCAGTAGTTATATTACTAGTAACTATTTTAGTACTTATGATTATAGTAATGCCTAGATTTAAAATAGTACAAAACTTAATAGATAAAATAAATGGAGTAACAAGAGAAAACTTAACAGGTATAAGAGTAGTTCGTGCATTTAATGCTGAAAAATATCAAGAAGATAAGTTTGAAAAAGTAAATAATGATTTAACTAAAAATCAATTATTTAATCAAAAAGCATTTTCAGTTATGCAACCAGTAATGTATCTTGTAATGTACTTTTTAACACTTTCAATATACTTTATAGGTGCTGGATTAATAGAAAGTGCTAATATGGCAGATAAAATATCATTATTTGGTGATATGGTTGTATTTAGTAGTTATGCAATGCAAGTAATTATGTCATTTTTAATGTTAGCAATGATATTTATGATGCTTCCAAGAGCAAATGTTTCAGCAAAGAGAGTTAATGAAGTGTTAGATACAGTAATTAGCGTAAAAGATGGTAAAGGAGCTAAAGCAAAAGAAGTTGGTACAGTTGAATTTAAAAATGTTTCATTTAAGTATCCAGATGCTGAAGAATATTTATTAGAAGATATATCATTTAAGGCAAAAAAAGGAGAAACAATCGCATTTATTGGATCAACTGGTAGTGGTAAATCAACACTTATTAACTTAATACCAAGATTTTATGATGCAACAAAAGGTGAAGTATTAGTTGATGGAGTAAATGTTAAAGAATATAAGTTAAAAGATTTATATAATAAACTTGGTTATATTCCTCAAAGAGCAGTTATGTTTAATGGAACGGTATCAAGTAATATTACTTATGGTGAAAATGGGAAAGGTGAAATAACAAAAGAAAAAATTAAAGATGCTGTAAAAGTTGCTCAAGCAGAAGAATTTGTTTCAAAAATGGAAAATACATATGATGCACATATTGCACAAGGTGGAACTAATGTATCCGGTGGACAAAAACAAAGACTTTCAATCGCAAGAGCAATCGCAAGAGATCCAGAAATATATATATTCGACGATTCATTTTCAGCACTTGATTATAAAACAGATTCTGTTTTAAGAAAAGAACTTAAGAAATACACAAAAGATGCAACTATATTAATTGTGGCTCAAAGGATTGGAACAATCATGAATGCAGATAAAATAATTGTTCTAGATAATGGTAAATGTGCTGGAATAGGAACACATAAGGAACTACTTAAAACATGTGATGTATATAAAGAAATCGCATTATCACAATTATCGAAGGAGGAACTTGAAAATGAATAATGAAGAAAATAACAATAGACCTCCAAGAAGAGGACCAGGTCATGGTCCAGGAGCAGTAGAAAAACCAAAAGATTTTAAAACATCAATATCAAAGTTATTCAAAAGCCTTGGTTCATTTAAAATCTTTATCTTAGTTGCGTTAATTTTAGCGATGGGAGGGGCAATCTTATCACTTAGCGCACCAAATAAATTATCAGATTTAACAGATGAAATTCAAAAAGGAATTGTACTTAATACATCAAATTTAAAGAAATTAACTAATGATATAACAGATGAACTTAAAAGCGATGATTTAAAAAATAGATATAGTGAAATACTAAATATAAAAATGGATAATGAAACAATTACAAAAATAATGTCATCAGATAATGTAAACATGACTGATAAATTAAGTTTTCAAAATAGTATCCAAAATATGAACAAAGAAAATATGATGAGCACTTTATTAGAATTACCTGATAGTATTCAAAATATTATTTTAGAAAATACAGAATATAAAGGTGAAGTAATAAGTACAGATGATAAAAGAAAATTACTTTCAATGATGACTAGTGGAATGGATGAAAAGTCATTAAATGATATTCCAGATTCAATAAAAAAAGTTTTATTAAGTAATAGTAAAATATCAAGTCAAACAATTACTTCAGAAGAAAAATTTGAATTTTTAGAAAAAATGAGTGGTCTTGATAGTGATAAGGATGTAAAGAAAATATATTCTAAAGTTGATGAACTTCCTAAGAGTATAAAAACTATATTAAGTCCAAAAATGAATATGGATAAAATAAAAAGCATTTCACTTTTCCTTGTTATACTTTATGTATTAAGTGCTTTATTTACATTTATTCAATCTATATTAATGACTGATGTCGCAAACAAATTTGCAAAGAAATTAAGAAGTAATATATCTAAAAAGATAAACAAATTACCACTTAAATATTTCGATAAAAATTTATCTGGTGATATATTATCTAGAGTAACAAACGATGTTGATACAATTGCTCAAAGTATGAACCAATCACTTGCGTCATTAGTAAGTTCAGTTACACTTTTTATAGGTTCTATAATAATGATGTTTTATACAAACTATATAATGGCTTTAACTGCAATTTTATCTAGTTTGATTGGTTTTGTATTTATGATAAAAATACTTTCAAAATCACAAAAATATTTTACCGCAAGACAAGTTGAACTTGGTAAATTAAATGGTCATATTGAAGAAATATATTCTGGACTTAATGTTGTTAAAGTATACAATGGTAAGGATGAATCAGATAAAAAATTTGATGAATTAAATAAAAGTGTTTATGAATGCAATAGAAAAAGTCAATTCTTATCAGGATTAATGATGCCTATTATGAACTTTATTGGTAACTTTGGTTATGTTGCTGTATGTATAGTTGGAGCATTATTAGTATCAAAAGATATGATTACATTTGGTGTAATAATTGCATTTATTACATATGTAAGATTATTCACAAATCCACTTTCTCAAATTGCTCAAGGACTTACTTCACTTCAATCAACTGCGGCTGCATCAGAAAGAGTATTTGAATTTTTAGAAGAACCAGAACTTGAAAAAGAAAATGTAACTAAAATGTTAGATAAGGCTAAAGCAAAAGGAGAGGTAGAATTTAATCATGTTAAATTTGGTTATGATTCTGACAAGATAATTATTAGGGATTTTAATGCAAAAATAAAACCTGGACAAAAGGTCGCAATAGTTGGACCTACTGGTGCGGGTAAAACAACTATGGTAAATTTACTTATGAGATTTTATGAAATAAATAGTGGTGACATAAAAATTGATGGAGTTAACATAAAAGATTTATCTAGAGAAAATATACACGATTTATTTACTATGGTACTTCAAGATACTTGGCTTTTTAATGGTACTGTAAAAGAAAATATAGTATATAATAATGAAAATGTAACTGATGAAGAAGTTATTGATGTATGTAAAAAAGTTGGAGTACATCACTTTATTAAAACACTTCCAAATGGTTATGATTCCGTTTTATCTGATATTGATAGTGTTTCATCAGGACAAAGACAACTTCTAACAATTGCAAGAGGTATGATAGATCATAAACCATTATTAATACTTGATGAAGCAACAAGTAATGTTGATACAAGAACAGAAGAACTTGTTCAAAAAGCAATGGATAAATTATCAGAAGGTAAAACATCATTTATAATCGCACATAGATTATCAACAATAAAAAATGCTGATTTAATTCTTGTTATGAAAGATGGAAATATAATTGAACAAGGAAATCATGATGAATTAATTAAAGAAAAAGGTTTCTATGCAAATCTATATAATTCACAATTTGACAAAGCCGAATAAGAGTATTAAAAATGCTCTTTTTTTGATATAATGTATTTAGGAGGTTAAAATGATGTATGATGTTGTTATAGTAGGTGCTGGACCTGCCGGATTATTTTGCGCATATGAACTTACACAAAAAAATCCAAATTTAAAAATATTAATGTTAGAAAAAGGTAGACTTGTTAAAAATAGAGTTTGTCCTATGAATAAAAATAAAACAGAATGTAAAAATTGTAACCCATGTAATATATTATCAGGTTATGGTGGGGCTGGAACTTTTTCTGATGGTAAATTAAATTTTATCCCTAAATTAGGAAAATCGGATTTATTTAGATATATGAAAGACGAAGAAGCATATAAATTGATAGATGAAACTGAAGAAATTTTTAATAAATTTCATATGGATGCAGAAGTTTTTCCTAGCAATATGGAAGAAGCAAAAGAAATACAAAAAAAGGTTACAAGATTAGGAGATAGACTGCTTTTAATAAAGCAAAAACATTTAGGTAGTGATCATTTGCCTCAATATATTGAGGAATTTAGTAATTATTTAGAAGAAAAAGGCGTAACTATTAAAGAATGCACTAATGTTACTGATATTGAAAGTATAAAAGAAGATGAACATATAATTAGATATGAAGAATTAAAAGAAAAAAAAGAAGTAAAATCTAAAAATGTTGTAATCGCACCAGGTAGAACAGGCGCAAAATGGATACAAGAACTTGCTGATAAATATAATATTCCATATTTATCAAAGAGTATTGAAATTGGTGTTAGAGTTGAAGTTAGAAAAGAAGTACTTGAGGAAATATGTAGTGTTATATATGATCCCACAATATTTATAAAAACAAAAACATACAATGATGAAATAAGAACATTTTGTACAAATCCTGGAGGTTTTGTTGCTAAAGAAAATTACTATGGATATATATGTGTAAATGGGCATTCATTAAAAGATATCAAATCAAATAATTCGAATTTTGCATTTATTAGTAAAGTTAATTTAACAGAACCAGTTACAAATACAAGAGAATACGGTGAATCTATTGCTAAAATTGCAAATGTTTTAGGTGATTCAAAACCAATAATTCAAACACTTAGAGACTTGAAAAGTGGTAGAAGAAGTAATTGGGGTAGAATAAATAAATCATTTATTACACCAACTTTAGAGGATTGTGTGGCAGGTGATTTAGCACTTGTACTTCCTCATAGAATAATAGTAAATATATTAGAAGGACTAGAAGAACTTGATAAAATAATTCCAGGTGTGAATAATGATGAAACACTCCTTTATGGACCAGAGATAAAGTTCTTTAGTAATGAAATAACAACAGATGATAATTTTAAGCTTGATAATTATAATGTATATTTTATAGGTGATGGTGCTGGTAAAGCAGGTAATATAGTTACAGCAGCTGCAACTGGACTTGTATCTGCTAGAGATATACTTAAAAGAACAGAGTAGTTCTTTTTTTTCTATATGAATAATGATATAATATTTTTTAAGGAAGTGGTATTCTTGGATTTAAATAAAAAAGTAGCTTTTGTAACTGGTGCGTCTATTGGACTTGGAAAAGGTTTAATAGAAGAGTTATCAAAAAATGGATGCAATGTAATAATTGGATATAATAAAAGTAAAGAAAAAGCAGAGTGGCTAAAAAAATATATAGAAGAAAAGTATAATGTAAAAGCATTAAGTGTTAAATGTGATGTAACAGATGAAAATTCTATAAAAAATACGATAACTTATATTGTGGATAACTTTGGTAAGATAGACATTGTTATAAATAATGCTGCTTATGCACAGGATAATTATATTTATGATAAAACAAAAGAAGAATTTATGAAAGTACTTGAAACAAATTTGGTTGGGCCTTTTCTTGTTTCAAAATATGCATATAAATATATGAATGATGGTATAATTGTTAATATCTCATCAAAAGATGCTGTTAGCACATATAATGATATAAGTATGGATTATTGTGCGAGTAAGGCTGGACTTAATTTATTAACTAAAACTTTATCCCTTGCACTAAAAAATGTTAAAGTCATTGCAGTTATGCCTGGGTGGATTGATACAGAAAGCATAAGGGAGATGAACCCAGAATTTTTAGATAGTGAACTTAAAAGAATAGGTCAAGAAAAATTATCCACAGTAGAAGATGTATCAAAGCAAATAATTAATATTATAAAAGATGAACAGATTAAAAGTGGTATGATAATAGAGTTGGAGGATTAGTATGGACGAAAAAATAATAAAATTAGTAAATGATTCAGAGAAAGAATTAGATAAAGAGTTTAAAAAAATAGATGAAATTTGTGAATATAATAGTTTGAAAGTTTTAAATGCTTTTTGGAACAATAAATTATCAGAAGCACATTTTTCACAAACAACAGGTTATGGATATGATGATATTGGTAGAGATGTAATAGAAAAGATATATGCTGAAATTTTTGGCGCAGAGGATGCTCTTGTTAGAAGTCAATTTATATCAGGTTCACATGCTCTTACAGTTACTTTATTTGCGTATTTAAGACCTGGTGACACTATGCTTAGTATAAGTGGACTTCCTTATGATACGCTTCATGAAGTTATAGGTATTGTTCCAAATGATAGCTCATTAAAATCATTTGGTGTAAATTATGAACAAATTGATTTAATTAATGATGATTTTGATTATGAAAAAATAGAAGAAAGATTAAACAAATCAAAAGTAAAGTTAATTGAAATACAAAGATCAAAAGGATACTCTACAAGAAAAAGTATATCGAATTCAAAAATAAAAAAAGTAGTAGATTTAATTAGAAATTATGATAAAGACGTAATTATTATGGTTGATAATTGTTACTGTGAATTTGTAGATAAGGTTTCACCAATTGAAATGGGTGCGGATATAATAGTTGGTTCACTTATAAAGAATTTAGGTGGAGGAATTGCTCCTAATGGTGCTTATATCGTTGGTAAAAAAAGATTAGTAGATTTAGCGGGTGAAAGGTTAACACTTCCAGGTGAAGGTAGGGAAGTAGGTCCAACACTTGGTATTAATAAACAAATTTTAGAGGGGTTATTTTTTTCACCAAGTGTGGTTGCATCAGCACTTAAAACAGCTGTACTTGCAAGTAAAGTATTAGAAGAATTAGGATATAAAGTAGAACCAAGATACAATGATGAAAGAGTAGATATTGTTCAAAATATTGAATTTGGAAAAGAAGAGGATTTAGTTAAGTATTGTCAAGGTATTCAAATGGCATCACCAGTAGATTCATTTGCTATTCCTATGCCATGGAATATGCCTGGGTATGAAGATAAAGTAATAATGGCGGCTGGTACATTTACACAAGGTTCTTCAATAGAACTTTCTTGTGATGGTCCAATTAGAAAACCATATATTGCATATATGCAAGGTTCTTTAACTTATGAATATGGTAAAATTGCTATAATAAAAGCAGTTTCTAATTTGACAAAATAAGTAATATAATCTATACTAGCCAGTTAGTTGATGCTTTAAAGGGGGATTAATATGAATTATAATAAAGAAGTAAGAAAAAGTATTAATAGGTTAAATGAAAATTTCAAAAATACTTTTGGACCAAATTTATACATGGATGGATCATTTGATATAAAATTTGATGGCTCTTTAGATACTGATGAAGATAAAATTGCTAAAGTTTTTGATACAATGCTTAAAATGACTGCATATAATGATTTGTATTCAAAATATGCATTGATGCAAAAATGCAATACATTATCTGAATTTGATAGTGAAGTATTTGAAATGTTAAAAAGTATATCATCTTTTGACGAATTTAATGATAAAATTTCTTCTTCAACAGAATTATTTTCTTTAGCAATGAAAGAAATGATAGAATTTTATAATTCTAGTGTTTTTCATAAAATTCTTAGAAGAAAATGCTTAAATGAAAATGATATTGATAATATTAAAAGAATAAATACTTTATTTGATTCTGATTTAGAAAGTTACAATAAAGATGTAGATGCAGAATATATTGGTAAAAAAGTATCATCTTGTATGAATTCAAAATATTCTGTAGAAGATTTGTTAGATGAATCCGCAATATTCTTACATACATTTTTATTGCTTGATAAAAAATCTGCTGAAAAAATCCTTCTAGAGATGATTAAAAATAATGTTTTAATAATAAATTATATGGAAAAGATGAATGAATTATATAATGATGAACTTTTAACTGTTGAAGTAGAAAGTGATAATTATAATTTAGAATATGTAAAAAAATATTTGGAAAATCATGATATTGATAAATTACCTTATGATTTAATTTATCAGATAAATGCTAATAATGTGATTTTCTATAAGTTAAATAGTGAAAATTATAATATAAGTGTATCAGATGATAAAGAAAAAATACTTGATTCTGTGAAAAAATATGAATTAAAGGATAAATAATATGTATAGTGATGAAGAAATAAATGAAATAGCAAAAAAATCGATTTATGATAATAAACTTAATAAAATAAGTGATAATTTATATTTATCGAATAGACAGATAGAAATTTTAAAAAGATATGAAATTGATTATAAAAAATTTAATGATATAAAGTCTTTAATGTACGAAGTAGAAACAGCACTTGAAGAAGTTTATGATGCGGATGACTTACAAGCACTTTCAATTGAACTTTCTGAATTTAATTATTATCATAATACAAATAAATAGGAATTAATTTTCTTTTTTTATTTCATCAATTTCTTTTTGCAGAGCATCCATCATTTTTTGCATCATAACTATTGTTTGTTCACTATCGCTTTTAGTATTATTAAGGCCACGCTCTTGCATAACTTGCTTATAAAAAGCATTTGTACAAAGAATTTGTGCAACAAGCATAAGCCAGTTTCCAAGTGCATTTTGTTCATTTGCCGTTGTATCATCTATTAATAAATAACCAACTGCAACAGCACTTAGTGAAAATAACTTTGGTGGAATGTTTGGTATTAAATTCATAGTAAAACTCCTCATTAAATTGTATGAAATGTGATTGATATTCTTTATAAAATATAATTCATAAATTTAAAAAAGTTATTAGTGTATATTTTTTTAGTAATTTGTGATTATACTAGTAAAAAAAATAAAAATGATGTATTATTATAATGATGAAAGGAATTAATTGTATGGATGAGAAAAAATATTTAAATGAAGAGAAATATCAAAAAACTGAGAAAGGTATTACTGTATTTGCAATATTAATTTTAGTAGTTGGTTTATTTATTGGTGGTTTTTTAATATATCGTGGTATTGCAAAGCCAGCGACTTCAAAAGTTGAAACTCTGGAAAAGGAACTTGAAGTAAAAAGAAATGAACTTATAAATAAAGGTATAGAGTATGATGAAAGTTCTGAATATACTGATGGTGAAAAATATGATTTATATATTATAACTAAAGCACTTGATCCTAGTTTTCAATATTGCGAATTTGATGAATACAAAAATAATTCTATAACTAAAGAATATTGTGCTGCTAAAAATAGTATAAGCGAATTTTCAAATAGTACTTCAATCATGTTTGGTGCATTTATTTGTTTTGCAACAATTGTTATTTTTACTTCTATTTTTACTTTTGCAAAAAGAAGACATATTCTTGCATTTACAACACAACAAACTATGCCTATTGCTAAAGAAAGCATTGATGAAATGGCACCAACTATTGGAAATGCAGCTGGTGAAATTGCAAAAGGTGTTACAAAGGGTATTAAAAATGGCTTAGAAGACGAAAATGATGACAATTACAGATCGTAATTGTTTTCTTTTATTGAACCCTAAAAATATATTTGTATAATTCTTATTGGTTGTAATTTGTTCTAAAAATATAAATAATTATTTTTGTTAAAAAATTATCGCTATTGACTTTATTTGAAATAAACTTTATACTAAAAGTATATATAGATTAAATAATATTAATATATATAAATAAAAATCATGGAGGGAAAATATGGAAAAATTATTATTTTCTACTCTTGGATTGATTTTTGGCGCACTACTAACAATATTTGGTGCAGTACTTATAATGAAGTCAAAAGAAAAAAAATCTGATAATATAATTGAAAAAGCAAAAAAAGAAGCAGAAAAATTAAAAAGAGATACTATTTTAGAAATAAAAGAAGAACAATATAAATTAAAACAAGATGTAGATAGAGAAGTTAAAGAGAAAAAACTTGAAGTAAAGGATTTAGAAGATAGATTACAACAAAGAGAAAATAGTATAGATAGAAGAGATCAAATTCTTCAAGATAGAGAAAATTTATTATCAGAAAAAGAAAACAATTTAGTACAAAGACAAAAGGATATTCAGGCGTTAGAAGAGAAAACTGATGGGGTTTTAAAAGAGCAACTTGAAAAACTAGAAAAGATTTCTGGATTTTCTAAAGAAGAAGCAAGAAAAATGGTCATGAAACATGTTGAAGAATCAATGACTAAAGAAATTGCAGCATATATAAAAGACAAGGAAGCAGAAGCAAAACTTGATGTTGATAAAAAGGCAAAAAATTTATTAACACTTGCAATGCAAAAATATGCGTCAGATGTTACAAATGAGGCTACGATATCAGTAATTAATTTACCAAATGATGATATGAAAGGTAGAATTATTGGTAGAGAAGGAAGAAATATAAGAACAATTGAGGCAGTAACAGGTGTTGATTTAATTATTGATGATACACCAGAAACAATAGTACTTTCTAGTTTTGATCCACTTAGAAGAGAGATTGCAAAGGTTACAATTGAAAATTTAATAAAGGATGGAAGAATACATCCAGGTAGAATTGAAGAAATATATGATAAGACTTGTAAAGAAATAAAGGCAAAAATCATTGAAAAAGGTGAAGAAGCAATATTTGGACTTGGAATATCTAAAATTGATCCTGAACTAGTTGAAATTATTGGTAAATTACATTTTAGAACAAGTTATGGTCAAAATGCGTTACAACATTCTATTGAAGTTGCTAATTTGGCAGGACTTTTAGCTGCAGAAGTTGGAGAAAATGTTTCACTTGCTAAGAGAGCAGGGTTACTTCATGATATAGGTAAGGCAATTGATTTTGAGGCTGAGGGAAGCCATGTAGAAATTGGAGAAAAGATTGCAAAAAAATATGATGAAGATGAAGTTGTAATAAATGCGATTGCATCACACCATGGTGATACTCCTGCAACAAGTATTATTTCTTCATTAGTTGCAATTGCAGATACAATTAGTGCATCAAGACCTGGTGCTAGAAATGATTCTTTAGAAAACTATGTAAAGAGATTGCAACAATTAGAAGAAATTGCAAATTCATTTGATGGTGTAGAAAAATCATTTGCAATGCAGGCTGGAAGAGATTTAAGAGTTATTGTAAAACCTGAAGAGATGGATGAATTAACATCTATCAAAGTTGCACGTGATATTAAAGATAGAATCGAAAATGAAATGCAATATCCTGGTATAATAAGAATAACTGTAATAAGAGAAACAAGAGCAGTAGAAGAAGCAAGATAATGCTTCTTTTTTTTTTCATTCAATCATATATTTATGTAGGTGAAAGTATGAAGAATACCATTAATTTTTATTATAATATTTTTTTAGATGAACTTATAAAAAAAGATAATTGTTATTATTTTTATTATGGTGGTGATGAATATTATTTTGTGCCATTAAATAGACCATATGATGATGTACAGAGTATATATAAGCTTAATCTTGAAATGAAAAAGAGAAGATGCCTTGTTCATGAACTTGTTTTAAATAAAGACAAAAGTATTATAACTGTAGTAAATGGTATTTCATATGTTCTAATTAAGCTTTGTAAGTATAAAAATGATAAGGTATTTTTAAATGATATAAATTATATTCAAAATATGACTGTTAATATAGAATGTGATAAAAGTTTGGTGAGGAATGATTGGATAAAATTATGGAGTGAAAAAATAGATTATTACGAATATCAGATTAGTCAGGTGGGGAAAAAATATCCATTGTTGTGTGATAGTTTAAGTTATTTTATTGGAATGGGTGAAAATGCTATTAGCTATCTTGTGAATAATTTGGATTCCAAAACTAATGTAAATTTAGTTGTGAGTCATAAAAGAATATATCAAGAAAGGGGAAGTTTAAATTTTTATGATCCTTTAAACTTTGTTGTTGATAGTAGAGTAAGGGATGTTGCTGAATTTATAAAGGAAACTTTTTATAATAAAACGTTAAACTTATATGATTTAAAGTCATATTTTAATATGGCAAATTTAACTAAAAATGAATATATTCTTTTGCTTGGAAGACTTTTATTTCCAACTTATTATTTTGATATTTATGATGATATAATAAATAAAGGTAAAAGTGAGGAACTTGTTATAAATATAATTGATAGAACTGATGAGTATGAATCACTTTTAAATACTATATATAAATTTATTTTATATGAAAAAAAGGCTCGCTTGGAACCTATTGAGTGGTTACAGGATAAAAATTAATCTCTGTATTCTTCTACCTTTATAACTTCTGGTATTTCTGATGTTAATATTGTTTCTATTGTTTCTGACATAGTTAGGTCAGAATATAAACAGTTTGCACAGTTACCTGCCATTTTTACATATGCAGTACCATTTTCAAATTTAACAAATTTCACATCTCCACCATCGTTTATTAAAAATGGTCTAATTTTTTCTATAATTTCTTTTATTTGATCTTCAACTTTCATAGTAAACCTCCAAATAAATTATACATATATTTTAAAAAGTAGTAAAGATAATTATAAAAAAAGATATTATATGTTATAATAAATAATATAAGAGGTGCATTATGTTGTATAAAAAAGATGAAATAATTGAAGTTGAAATTACAGCACTAAAACCTTATGGCGCATTCGCAAAGGTGGATAATGAGTATGGTGGACTTATCCATATATCAGAGATTAATGGCCTTTTTATAAAGGATATAAATGATGTGTTTAAAATTGGCGATAAAAAAAAGGTAAGAATTTTAGATGTGGATGAAGAAAAAAAACAAATAAAATTAAGTATGATTTTAGATAAAAATGGAAAAACTAAAAAAAGAAAACGAACTAAATTGTCTGATACAAATTTAGGATTTGATTTGTTTGACGAGATACTTCCAGAGTGGATTTCTTGTAAAATGGAAGAGATTTCTTGCAAAGAAAATAATAAATTGAATAAATAATTAAAAAAATTTCAAAATTCCATTGACAAATTTAAATATCAATGTTATATTTAATCATGTCAATGTCACTGGATTCTTAGCTCAGTTGGTTAGAGCACCTGCCTTACAAGCAGGGGGTCACAGGTTCGAGTCCTGTAGAGTCCACCATTTATGCCGAAATAGCTCAATTGGTAGAGCAACTGACTTGTAATCAGTAGGTTACGGGT
>OJMG01002647.1_pt1 | contig 14858 bp, 11 predicted proteins | sample 1597141 | NCBI WGS metagenome assembly OJMG01 (sample SAMEA2452119, study PRJEB22498) | human gut metagenome | biome: human feces; feature: human gut; material: feces | place: Australia | collected 2012 | reverse complement strand
ATCGTCCTCTTGTTGAAACTCTCATTCACATTTCCTCCGAATCTTTATCCTATGATTTATTGTATCCCACATTCTCTACATAATCAATGGGAAATAGGAAATTTCAACGAAGTTTCCTGTAATTCAAAAAATATGCCTCTGACACGAAACCTTGTGCCAGAGGCGTACGTTTTATTTTACTATAACCTGTTTCTTACTTCTTACCGAACTGCCTTAAATGCCTCGTCCAGATCCTCGATGATATCGTCGATATTCTCGGTACCGATGGAAAGACGGATGGTGTTTGGTTTGATTCCCTGATCCAGCAGTTCTTCCTCGGTGCACTGGCTGTGCGTGGTGGTTGCCGGATGGATTACCAGAGATTTTACATCGGCAACGTTAGCCAGCAGGGAGAACAGTTCCAGATTGTCGATGAAATCTTTTGCTTTCTGTGCATCGCCTTTGATTTCGAAGGTGAAGATGGAACCGCCGCCGTTCGGGAAGTATTTTGCGTACAGTTCCTGCTGCTTTGGATCTTCGGATACAGACGGATGATGTACTTTTTCAACCTGTGGCTGGCTCTCCAGATATTTTACAACCTTCAGTGCATTCTCAACATGACGTTCTACACGGAGAGACAGAGTCTCAAGTCCCTGCAGAAGCAGGAAGGAGTTGAACGGAGAAAGAGTTGCTCCGGTATCACGAAGAAGGATGGCACGTACTTTTGTAACGAATGCAGCCGGTCCAACTGCTTTTGTGAAGCTGATGCCGTGGTAGCTCGGGTTTGGCTCGGTCAGGGATGCGAATTTTCCGGATCCCTCCCAGTCGAATTTACCGCTGTCTACGATCACACCGCCAAGAGTAGTTCCATGGCCGCCGATGAATTTGGTTGCGGAATGAACAACGATATCTGCGCCGTACTCAATCGGACGAACGAGGTATGGAGTTGCAAAGGTATTATCGACAACCAGCGGAATTTTGTTCTCATGTGCAATTTTTGCAAGTGCTTCAATATCAACAACATCAGAGTTCGGGTTTCCGAGGGTCTCGATGTAGATAGCTTTTGTGTTCTCCTGAACTGCTGCGCGAACCTCATCCAGATCGAATACATCAACAAATGTGGTGCTGATGCCGTACTGCGGAAGGGTGTGTGCCAGCAGGTTGTAGGAACCGCCGTAGATGTTCTTTGCAGATACGATATGGTCGCCCTTCTGCGCCAGGTTGATGATGGTGTAGTTGATAGCTGCTGCTCCGGAAGCTACTGCAAGTGCTGCAACGCCGCCCTCCAGTGCTGCCATTCTCTGCTCGAAAACGTCCTCGGTGGGGTTAGTCAGACGACCATAGATGTTTCCTGCATCCTGAAGTCCAAATCTTGCTGCCGCGTGATCGGAGTTATTGAATACGAAAGAAGAGGTCTGATAGATCGGCACTGCTCTTGCTCCTGTTGCCGGATCCGGATTTTCCTGTCCTACGTGAAGCTGTAAGGTTTCAAATTTAAGATTTCTTTCTGCTCTTGTTTTTTTGCTCATGATTGTATTCTCCTGTTCTGTTTTTCGTTTTTCTATTTCTTTTCATGTTCGATTTTCTATTCTTTATCGGAACCGGTTGTCATCCTGTTCTGTCTATGCTGCAATGCGGCTCCGTTTTCTTTCGGTTTTATCTGCTTACGCTGCAACACATGACATCATAGATCACGATTCGATTCTCTGCGAAAACTGCTCTCATTGACTTCGCTTCCTCTCGCTTTTGTGATATTTCCTATCTGTTTACAAGGGATATTATAGTGGCTGTCTTCTGTTTTGTCTAATACAGAAAAATAATGGCTGGTTATAGGTTTTTCCTATATCATATCTTTACTGCCATTGCACTTTCTTTTGAATTTCCTATACCCGGTTTGCAAACGCAAATCAATTTTTATAGTACAAACTCTTTATACTTCCGGATCTCCTCCAGATACTGCAGTCCCATCGCACTGATCGACATTCCTTTTCTGGAAACGTAGCCGATCATCATATTTTCATCCGCGTGAAGCGGCACCGCACGGTAATCGCTGCCGTTCAGCTCCTCGCAGATGATTCCGGAACAGAGTGTATACCCGTTCAGGCCGACCATCAGGTTCAGCATCGTTGCGCGGTCGTTTGCCTTGATAATTCGTTTGTATTCATACGTAGAAAGCACTTCCTCCGCCAGGAAAAACGAGTTATTGCTTCCCTGATCAAACGACAGACACGGATATTCCTTCAGTTCCTCCATGGTGATCTCAGTCTTGTCCGCCAGCGGATGATCCTTCCAGAGGTAGACGTATGTTCCGCAGGAAAACAGATCGTGGAATTCCAGGTTATTATCCTTCATCAGCTTGTTCAGCACTTTCGCATTGAAATCATTCCGATACAGGATGCCGAGTTCACTCTTGAAGTTCTTCACATCCATCAGCACATCGTACGTTCTCGTCTCGTAAACGGCAAACTCGTATTCATCCATGCCGAACTGTTTCACCAGCTCCACGAATGCCTTCACGGCAAAGCTGTAATGCTGCATCGACACACTGAATTTTTTCTTGCCTTTCGTGCGGTAAACATAGCGGTTTTCGAGAAGCTGATACTGATCGGTAACCTGACGGGCGTAGCCCAAAAACTCCTCGCCCTCCGGGGTCAGCACCGTTCCGTGGCTGCTGCGCTTGAACAGTTCAATTCCAATCTCCTTTTCCAGCTCCTTGATCGCGCCCGAGAGACTTGGCTGTGAAATATAGAGTGCCTTCGCCGCCTCATTCATCGATCTGGAATCCGCGGCCTGGATTACGTAGCGAAGCTGTTGTAGTGTCATAAGTAAAGTTCCCTTTCTGGTATAATTTGATATACGAAACTGCCATTCGCGGAGGGGAGAGTTCCGCGGATGGCAGTTTACACATTTATGCATGATGTCTCGATTCAGAGCATACCGCTCTCAATCTTTATTTTGCAAACAGAGGGGTAGAATAGTATCTGTCTCCATTGTCCGGCAGAAGCACAACAATGGTTTTGCCCTTGTTCTCTTCGCGTTTTGCCAGCTGAATTGCCGCATACAGCGCTGCGCCGGAGGAAATTCCTGCAAGAATAGCTTCCTCGGCTGCCAGATATTTTCCGGTCTCGAAAGCATCCTCATTTTCTACCTTGATAATTTCATCGTAAATGCTGGTATTCAGAGTCTCCGGCACGAAACCTGCGCCGATTCCCTGGATTTTATGCGGTCCGGAAACACCCTCAGACAGTACCGGTGAGGATGCCGGCTCTACTGCTACAATTTTTACTTCCGGTTTTTTCTCTTTTAAATACTCACCCGTTCCAGTGATCGTTCCGCCGGTGCCGACACCTGCAACGAAGATGTCAACCTCTCCGTCGGTATCTTCCCAGATCTCCGGACCTGTTGTCTTTTTGTGGGTTGCCGGGTTTGCCGGGTTCACGAACTGGCCTGCGATGAAGCTGTTAGGGATCTCTTTTGCAAGCTCATCGGCTTTCTCGATCGCACCCTTCATACCCTTTGTTCCGTCCGTCAGAACAACCTCTGCGCCGTATGCCTTTACAATGTTGCGGCGCTCTACGCTCATGGTTTCCGGCATCGTAAGGATCATACGATAGCCTTTTACGGTAGCTGCCGCTGCCAGTCCGATTCCAGTGTTTCCGGAAGTCGGCTCGATGATAACGGAACCTTCTTTTAAGAGACCTTTTGCCTCAGCATCCTCAATCATCGCTTTTGCGATACGGTCTTTGACGCTTCCTGCCGGATTGAAGGATTCTACTTTTGCGATCAGTTTCGCCTGCAGTCCTTCTTTTTCTTCGATCCGTTTCAGCTCTACCAGCGGAGTTTTTCCCACAAGATCTAAAATACTGTCATATACCTTTGCCATCGTTCATTTCCTCCTGATTCTGCACTTTTTTATTTCCTTATTTCCTATTGACTTTGTATGTTTTAAGTTGTTTCCATCTTATTCCAATCGTTTCGAAATGTCAACACATTTCACTGGTATGATCAGAAAAGATGGTCAGATCGTTACTTTTCACCTGGCACCGTCAGATCAACCGTGCAAGCAAAACACCGACTGTCATTCCAACAAGAGAAGAAAACAAGGCGCCCGCCAGGGTATACCGTGTTTTCTTGATCCGAACCGCACCAAAGTAAACCGTCATCGTATAGAAAACGGTCTCGGTACACGACATGATAATGGAAGCTGCCCGTCCGGCAAAGGAGTCGCAGCCTGCCTCCTTGTAAAGATCCAGCAGAAGACTCACCGCAGCGCTGTTGGAAAACAGACGCACAACACCGAGCGGAACCAGCGCAGATGGGATTCCCGTCGGTTCCAGCACGGTTCCGAGCAGATTTCCAAAGTCCTCCAGAAATCCCGATGAGCGCAAAACACCCACAGCCGCCATCAGCCCGATCAGCGTCGGCACAATCCCGATCACAGTCCGCATGCCATCCTTTGCCCCATTCAAAAAATCTCCGAATACATCCTGCTTCGTTAAAAGCCCCAGTCCGACCACATAAAAGATCAGCAGGGGAACCATGAGCTCTGAAAGTACCGTAAGAATACGCAAAAAATCCCCTCCCCGGAAAATATTGCTGAAGATACACTCCATACAACTTATTCCGTGGGTGGGGATTTATGTTTTTATTTCGTAATGATTCAGCGCCATGCGAAATGAGGCTCTGAATCGTTACTTTATTTCATTGTAACTATTCAGAGCCCCATCTCGATTCCGCATACGCTGCATCTCGATGTTGCTTCTCGCCATATGAAATTCCAGAAAAACCGCTCATTCATGCAAGCATGATTCGCGATTTTTCTTCCATTTCGTATGGCTCTAAATCGTTACTTTATTTCATTTTAATCTGAAACATCCGCGCCATATACGTCTCCGGAAAATGGACCTTCAGTTTTTTGCTGTAATCATCGTAATGGAATACATCTCCGCACGCTTTCGGATAAATACAGCTTACTTCCAGCTCTTTTCCCGGAAAGGCACGATCAAGCGGAACTTCAAAATCCGTCTCTCCGCCGCGTCTCCATACACCAAGATAAATCACATCTCCGGGTACCCGGATTCCGGCTGCGAGATGCTTGTCCTCATTGTCCGCCCATCCCATTGGCCAGAACGGAACACCATCCTTGATTCCGCTGCGGATCTCTTTGTAACAGTCGATTCCCTCTTTTACCAGTGCAAACCGCTCCGGCGAAATTTCTGCCAGATGACCGCTCTGGTGAATGCGAAGCAGAAGCGCGTTGACCATGTTGAAAATAACTTCCTCTTCGGTACCATCCCGCAATGGGTACGACCAGATCGCAGCCTGCTCCGGCGTTACACCAATCGTTGCATTCGCCGAAATCGTTGCGTAGTTGCGGTAATCCTCCTGATCACTGGTGGACTGAATACTGTTTCTTGCCAGCATCGCATAATCCATCCGAAGACCGCCGCTTGAGCAGTTCTCGATCACGAGATCCGGGTATTTTCTGTAAATACCATCCAGCCATGCCAGATATGCTCTCTCATGCTCTAAAAGGCCATCTCCAAAGCTGTCTGCATCCACTTCCGTACCGATACCAGGTTCGATATTGTAATCCATCTTAATATAACCAACGCCGTAATCCCTTACCACACGGTCAATGACTTCCGTCACATGTTCAATGACCAGAGGATGACGGAAATCGAGCTGATACCGGCTTCTGTCATACACACGCTTTCCATGACGCAGGAAGAAACACTCATCCGGCAGAATCGAAGCCTTCTTACAGTTAATACCCATAACCTCAAGCTCCAGCCATACCCCAGGAATCATGCCCTTTGACCGAATATAATCCGTCACCTCACGCACACCGTTCGGAAAACGTTTTTTACTCTCCTGCCACTCACCGACACTGTCCCACCAGTTGCCGTCCGCATACCAGCCCGCATCAATAACAAAATATTCACATCCGGCCTTCTCGGCAGCATCCACCAGCGGAAACTCTTTTTCCGTCGTCGGATCCCCAAACAGGCAGTTCATATAATCATTAAAAATAACCGGCAGATTCTCATTATCCTTATTCGGACGGCGGATCCTTCTGCGGTACTTCGTCAAAGTACCAACCGCCTCCTCAAAATCATCATGCCCAACGCCAACAGCCACCGGAACCGTTGTAAAACTGTCGCCCGGTTTCAGATTCTTCGACCAGTGCGACTGAATCTCCGTCGGTCCGCTGACAGCCAGATAGAAATGGCAGTTCTGATCCCCAATCTCATAATGCCAGGAACCACTGTGATCAATCTCAAAAAACAGACTCGAATCCGCCGCACTGTTCCCAATATACCCCATCGGAATATATTCCTTCGCCGACCAGTTACCCGTATTCGTAACCTCAATCGTCTTCGAAGTTCTCTGATAATTATGCGGCTGCGTCTGCGCCATGCCAAGATCTGCAAACCGGTACTTCTTCACCGTCAGCTCCTTCTGCCATCCATTGTGAACCACAACCATCGACATCTTATCATCCGAGCTGACAAGCTCTGGAATTCCCTCTTTCTGTTCCTTCTCAATACCCCAGTAACTAAAACTCGAAATGTACTCCAGTGTCTGGTCTTCCTTTCCTTCGTTCGTCACTGTATTGTACATTCTCGCAACCGGAATCCCATCAAAAAACTGCATCACAGACTCCACCTTCGCGCCCGTCACATCATCCGACTGCACAATCCGAAGCAGATCCCCGTTCTCATTTCTCTCCTCCGAAATCGAATCAAACTTCAGCATAAAGCCCGGAGCCGTCACAATATACTTATTTCCATGCTTCTCATACGGCCGGTTATACCCCGAAAAATTCACCTGCACCAGCTGGAAGCTCTCCTTAATCTGAGCTTCCCGCATTCCTTCCATCATCCACACTCCATCCGGCTTCCGGCAAAGATTCTCCGCGTCAAACGGTGCATGTGAAAAATGAAACAGCTTCAGCTGATTCTCTTCCGTCACCCCAAACACAATATGAATTCCATTCACATCATAACAAATCAGCTCTGCCTTGATCGGGGTCTCAATCCTGCTCGTCCATTTCTGCATCTTAAAAACCCTCCTTTGGAAATTTTTCTCATATTTCCAGCATATAACTTGTCCCCTTTAAAGTCCAGCACATTCTTGCTTTTTCCATCCTATTCTTTTCAACCATCTTGCGCCGATCCGCCCTTCAGGCGGATCCAGACTTTCCTCCCGTTCTCACTCCCAGCTCACGCGCCAGCCGTTATTTCACAACCCCAAACGTCGCAATCTCAAACTCCCGGAGTGTCACATGATACACCCCGTTCTCATCCGTGCAAAGTACCTCACCCTTCTCTTCCACTACATTACTGCGGTAAACCTCTTTCATCCAGCTCTCCTTTCGGAAGGAAAGCACCTCATCCTGCGGCATATTGTTCACAAACCGCACAAACAGATCGTTCTTCTCAAGTCCCTTCTTAAACGCCGTCAGATGAATTCCTTCCCCTTCAAAGCGGAGGAAGCTCATTTCCAGCGGCATCTCGCCCGATACGAGTTCCGGTTTTACCTGACCCGGCTTTCTGAGCCATGCCTTTGAAAGGCCGGTCTGTGCTGCTGTCAGATCCTGCTGGAATGCATAACCCTCGGCAAATGCCTCGCCTGTCTTACCGGCTGCATAAGGCACAACTTCAAACTCCAGGGTAAACGTTCCGATCTGCTGCGCCTTTGGCGTCGGGAAATAACCCCAGTCGCCCATCTCCGCAACGGAGCGAAGCAGCGTTACCGCAATCGCATTCTCCTCATCCGCCAGAACCTCATATTCATACAATCCGCGGTTTGCCACAAGAAGACCATTTGTCTCATCTTCCATTGCAGCAAAACACTGCTGTCTTTCACATCCGCAGGGATTCGTCCAGGTATCATTATGACGGTTATTTCTCTTTACAACCTCAAAGGCAGAATCTGCCAGATGCGTAGACGTATTCAGACCCGTCGGCATTACAACGCGGACTCTGTGATCCTTTGCCTGATTACAGATCGTCGTTGCGACATGCAGACCTTTTCCCGATTTTTCCAGTGTCAGAACCGTCTTTACTTCCATCGGAACCAGTTCTTTCGAACGATTTGCCACACGCGTATATGGATCAATACACATCTCACGCTGTCTCTGCAGTTCCTCTCCCATACCGGACGGAACCATCATTTCGTGACAGATCTCAACTACCGTGCGGAATGCATTTTTCTCCACACAGTGAATCTCAGCTTTCATGCCTTTCGTTGTGATTGTCTGTTTTCCAGAGTCCTGAATATAAATATATTCATTTCCCATATCTCCGGTATCTTCATAGAATCCCAGATTTTCATACGTTCTTCCAGTTTCCTTATTCAGAATCTGGTAGGAACCGTCCTCATTGACCGTAACTTTCAGGTTTTCATTTTCCAGAACGCGCTCATTCGCAAAATCTGCAGAGGTTTCCTGGTTCTGATCCGGCTCTGCCTGCTCCAGATAATATGTTGCATATCCCATCGCCGGAACTTCTGCCTCAAACGTTACCAGCACCTTCTTTGCCATATATGGCTGACGGAACCGGTCATCCGGCAGATCGTACCCGAAAGAAATTCCTGCATTTTCGATTTTTGCCGGAACTGCATTTCCGTTTGCATCGCGAAGCACCAGATTTGGCATTTCTACCGCCTCCGCCGCCTCATAACCATCCCATACAAACAGATTGTAATCGCGGAACAGATGCAGTTCTTTTGCAATGACCTGTTTTTTCGCGGTGCCAGAAGTATTCCATACAACGAACGGAATCTTTTCGCTGTTTCCAGGAAGTGCCGCGGTATTCACCTGATCGGTCAGATATTCTACACTCTCATCGTAAATCGCATCCGCCACCTGTCTGCTCTTCGCAAAGCGGGTTTTCATTTCTTCATTTACTTCATCGACGCTGCAGCCGCAGATGCTGTCATGCGGATGATTCTGCATCAGCTTTTTCCAGCTGTAAATCATCTGGTCTTCCGGGTATGCTTTGCCAAGCACCTCTGCCATGGCTGCCGCCGGTTCTGCTTTCCGCTCCAGTGCTGTTTCGCCGGCACGGTTGTCCACTTTCAGTCCCATCCAGGAAGAAGCGGTGTTTGCCAGGGTCCATCTTCCGTCTGTTTCCTGGCTTGTCAGCTCGCCCTTTACCGTAGAGAAATTCTCGGAAATTTCTTTTTCCATTGCCTTTACATAGGTTTTGAAATCCGAATGAATAAATTCAATGTCCGGGTATAGTTTCCGTGCGACACGGATTGCCTCGGTAATGTCCTTCTGCAATGGCTGATGGTCGCATCCGTTCATCATCAGAAGCTGATGTGTTGCCGCAAATCTTCTCGCATCGGCCAGTTTTTTGTCCCAGTAAACTTTTGCTTCTGCCTCATCCACCGGAACCTCCACTCCGTTGTTATACCAGTTTGCAAACAGAATACCCGGCAGTTTCGTTCCGTCCGGGGATGCCCACATCATTTCGGAATACGTGGACTCATACTGTCCTCCGGTTACCTCATTATTCGGTCCGATCGGTTTTACGCCGCGTCCGAACACAACCGCATCCATGCCCGCCTGCTTCAGCACCTGCGGCATCTGTCCCGCATTTCCGAATGCATCCGGGAAATAACCGACATTTCCGATCGCTCCGTAACGCGCTGCTTCCTGCATGCCGACCTGAAGATTGCGGACACATGCCTCACCGCTGGTCAGAAACTCATCCTGCAGAATGTACCACGGGCCAGTCTGGATTTTTCCTTCACGGACGCATTTTTCCACCTGCTCGCGTTTTTCCGGGCGCACTTCCAGGTAATCGTCCAGGGCAATCGTCTGTCCATCCAGGAAAAATCCGCCAAATTCCGGATCGTTCTCTGCTTTTTCCAAAATATTGTCTACCAGCTCAATCAGTTTCATTCTGTGTTTTTCAAAAGACTGATACCACTCTCTGTCCCAGTGGGAATGGGAAATAATATGAACAGTTGTTTTCATGATGTGTTTCCTCCTGTTATAAAAATGATTTTCAAACTTAAAACTCTTTCTATTTAAGTCTTGTTCCTGTATTGCCATGTTGATTTGATATATCATATCATAAAAAAACGCAATGCTTCTGTCAAGTATTTCTGCATTTTTCCTACGTTTTTCCATGATTTTATATCATTTTCTTTTTGCTTGATATATCATTTTTAGTTTGACTTATCTTTTTCCCGAGATTATAATACAAAACAAGTCGACATCACACTTTTACAAATACAGTTGTCACCAATCATACTATTTGAGGAATTTTACAGACATGGATAGAAATAAAAGAATAACGAAACCCAAATATGAAATCATCAAAGAAGCTCTTTTAGAGCGCATCCGCACCGGACAGTTTTCTTCCGATGCCGTGTTCTGCACGGAAAAAATGCTCTCGGAGCAATATGAGGTAAGCCGCATCACAGCAAAGCGGGCGATTGAAGATCTGGAACAGCAGGGAATCCTGTATCGAAAACGCGGCGTCGGAAGCTTTGTCTCGCAGAAAATCCCACCGGTTTCCTCCTCCGCATCAGAAACCGACAGCAAATCAAAAATGGTTTCCCTGCTGCTTCCCTTTGCCACAACACAGGGAAACATTTCGGAAACGATTGGTTCCTTAAGTGCCGCACTGGCGGAAAAAGGATACTTTTTAAGCATTCATATCACCGGCTCTTCCTCTCCGAAGGAACGTGCCACACTGGAACTGCTCCGTTCTCAGAATATCGCCGGACTTGTCTACTATCCCAAGCGTGACAATATCCACCTGGAACAGTTAAACGATTTCCTGTTTGCAAACCGCCCGGTTGTCATCATCGACAAGCAGACCGACTGTCCGTATTTAAACAATGTTGTCTGCGACAATTACGATGGCGGACGGCAGCTCACCCGTCACCTCCTGGAACAAGGGCATCGCAACATCGCCTTTTTCACAACAGCTCCCCTTTCCGAAACCTCGTCGGTCCGTGATCGTTTCGGCGGATTTTTGCACGAAACAAAAGCCGCCGGAATCATGCCCGATTCCCGGCAGCTTATCACCTGGCCACATGCACTTTCTACAGAAGATGCCCTTTCAACAGAAATCACACCTTTTCAACAGCAGCTCCTTATCCTGCGGCAAAATGGAATTACTGCACTTCTCGCAGAAAATGACCAGGTTGCCGAACTCATCTTTCTCGCCTGCCGTACCATTGGCCTTAGGATTCCGGAAGATCTCTGCCTCTGTGGTTTTGATGACACGAGTCTCAGCCGAAGTCTTGAAATTACCTCTATTCATCAGGACTTTGAAAGCATCGGACGGGAAGCCAGCCGGATTCTCCTTTCCGCACTGGAAAACCCTGCGGCGGAACCGGAAAAAATTGTACTGCCGGTGACACTTGTTCCCCGGGCATCCTCGCTTCGAATGATAAAAACAGAATCCTAAAACCAGATCATTTTTCATCTGAATTTTCTTCCAGAAATTTTCGGATCTTCTCTGGCGGCAGCAATGCATAAATACTTTTATGGAATGTTGCCGCCACTTCCAGTTCTCCGTAATATCCTGTACGCACATCACAATTTCCCTGGAATGCCTCCCGCAGTGTCGCATTCAGCGCTGCTCCCTCATCACTGTCCATAAAATCTTTCAGCATCCGGCAGCAGGTGTGCGTGTTTTCATAATAGCGGCGGTATGCCGGATGAAATTCCCGCATCCATCCGCTCACGGATACACAGAACAACGCCGTCGGATGGATCACCGGCTGATAAAAAAGACGCCATTTTTCCTGCTGTACCGGATCTGCCGCAAATGCAAGCAAAGAAACTTTCAGCTCTTCCACAAAACCCGGATAATCTTCCTCCGTCAGAGAGATAATTTTCTGATTGCGCAGATACTGGTTGATATTCGTCGCATCAATCTGCTCCGGAGAAATGTACTGTAAATAACGGGACATCATTTTCAAATCCGTACCTGCGTGCTCAATCGTATGCTGTGTGATTTTCTGCCACAAAAACTGCTGATATTCCGTAACCGGCGTATCCAGATATGCCATCCACAAATACTGTGCCAGCAGCCGGGCATCCCGGGATTCCATCTGATTCCGGGTAGGATCTTCCGGGCAAAAATCGGTATCTGCAAGCATCCCCGCAAGCTGGTCAAGCGACTGGCACACAGGAAGCTGTCCGCTCAGACGATCCATTTCGCTGATCGTCTGCTGAATGGTAAGCATCTGCGACTGGAGTGCATTCAGCTGTTTATGCAGATAAAATGGTGTTGTGCGCGGCTTGTGAAGAATCGCGCGGATATCCGCCAGTGAAAGTCCTGCCTCGCGCAGCTTGCGGATGATAAAAAGTTTTTGAATATCTGCTTCTGAAAAATCATGGTAACCGTTATGTTCATCAACAACGGGCGAGATCATCTTCTGATCGATATAATAATAAACCGTCCTCCTGGACAATCCTGTTTTTTTGATTACTTCCTGAATTCTCATCGTTGCACCCCGTTTTTCCTTTTGTCCAGTCATTCCCCCGCATTCTGACTGTTTCTCTTTTTTTTCACTCTTTTTCTTTCTGTTTTTCCGCTTTTTTCGTTTTGATTTTATAAAAGCATACACCTGGTGTATACTTTTGTTTCCTATTATATCCTGTTTTCCCTCAAAAAGCCACGTAACAATTCTCTTTTTCCATAGAAATCTTCTGCTTTTGAGAAAAGAATGCTGTTTATTTCTGAAAAAATTTGCATTGACTGTCCACCAACGATATCCCGTATAATAATGCTCATGTGCGGTAAAGTAATAAAAAGATTTAGGTAGCCGCCTTAACTATTCCTAAATAAGATAATATGCACAGTATTTTCTCGTAAATAGAAAATAAATTATTGCATTTTACCAATTATTATGTTAAAATGACAATGTAACAAAGAGCTATGTATTTTTAAGGAAAGGGAGGAACTTATGAATTTAAGAAAATCTATTTTAGCACTTTCAGTAGTAGCTGGAATTGTAGCTGCTCCAATGACTGTATTTGCCGCTCATACTCATAGTTGGGGTTCTCCCCAGTACTATGGATATGAAGATGAAATGCCTGGTATATATGATGACTGGGATAAATGTGCGACACGTCATGTATATAATTACAAACAATGTTTAATTTGTGGAGAAGTAAGCATTTATGAAGTTGAGACGATTGAAATGTCTCACAAATGGGTGAATGGTGCATGTGTATATTGCAACAAAGGTTACGCGAAAGAGATAAATTAACATAGTATCATTACCGGCAAGTTTATAATCAAAAAATAGAAAGCATTGAGAATATTTCAAAATTTCTTGAAAGTACTCTCAGTGCTTTCTTTGATAATATGAAAGGAGAAATAAATGCAAAAAAAACAACTTTCTGTATTAGTACTAATTATTTTATGCTTTTTATTAGGATGTAACAGAGAAACACCAAAAGATGAATCTCAACAAAATTATGAAGATGAATCTAATATTTCTAAAACAAATGGAGAAGAACTTGTAAATATAAACAGTGAATTGTTAGGTTCGACTCCTTTTGATATCCAAATCGATAAAACAGCATTGCAGACTAGAAAAGAAACAGAAACAGAAGTTACAATAAAGACAAATTTAACAGACTGGGGTTATACTGTTTCTTCTGAAAAAGGGAAAATATCTGATATAAATAAAAATTCATTCATATATATAGCACCTAAAGATGAGAGGGATGATACTATAAAAATACAATTATCGGACTATGAAAATGGCATATCATATGAATATACAATTCCACTTATTTTTGCGGGAAACAATGAACATTCTTTAGATAAATTCAAGGAAAATCTTTCAAGATTACCTAATAGTTAGTAAAGAGTCGATAGACTAAAGTACCACCATCCTCTTTTATTTCAACTGAATATCCATCCCGCCGCACCGCAGCGGCACATGAAGCAGTAAATCCGAAAAAGATTTGCTGCTTTTTTTGCGTCCATTTTTGGCAAATTTCCAAAAGTTCCGTATTAGACAGTGAAACCAAAAAAGGCTGCCATTTTTTTCAGACAGCGGGCAAAACGCAGCTTCCGAAACGCCTTATTGTCGGGAAAGACCGAGCCGCCGGAAAAGTTCTTGCCGGAAAGTCCGTCATTTTTGCTTTTTGCGGTGTTGTTACTCTTACCTGGTAGCCTAGCGCGGAATCCGCAAAGCGTATGCCGGGAGTTACCGTGATAAATTCTTTTCCGCACGCCTCATGGACCATTTTTGCTTCGAGCGGAGAGCAAACTATGCCGTCAAGTCCGGACGCTTTCGCGTTTTTCGCGTAGCTTGTGACGGTTTCGGGGAGTGTGGCGTTTATAAGAAGCTCTTTTTGCATTCTTTCTTCGCTCGTAGAGGTGAGCTGAGTTATGGCGATAAGCTTTGTGTTTCTCGTTCCGTCGGGAAGAGTAAGTCCCTCTATCGCGTATTTCATCATTTCGGAAGTTCCTGCGGCGTGTACGTCGCAGAAATCAACGCCGTATGCGGCAAGGACGCTCATCGCCTTCTTTACCGTGTTGGGGATATCGTGAAGTTTAAGGTCGAGGAATATTTTGTGTCCTCTTTTTTTCAGCTCTTTTACTATCGACGGACCTTCCGCGTAGAAAAGTTCCATTCCTATTTTGCAGAAAGGTTTTATTTCTCCGAACTTGTCGAGAAATGCAAATGTTTTTTCCGCGCTTTCAAAATCGCACGCTATAATTACGTCTTTACCCATTGTGTGCGCCTCCTATAATTTCTTCGAGTGAATTTATTCTGTATTTTTCCATTGTTTCGGGAAGGGACTCTATTATGTCTTTGCAAATGTATGGGGATACGAGGTTTGCGGCGCCTACTTCCACGGCACTCGCTCCTGCGAGCAT
>OJMG01002635.1_pt1 | contig 14901 bp, 7 predicted proteins | sample 1597141 | NCBI WGS metagenome assembly OJMG01 (sample SAMEA2452119, study PRJEB22498) | human gut metagenome | biome: human feces; feature: human gut; material: feces | place: Australia | collected 2012 | reverse complement strand
CCCGAAGCGCCCAAGCCGCTCGGCATCGGCGTGAAGGACGCGGCGGAAGTCTACACGCTTCCGGAGCAGTTCGTCGGCGGCGACGAAACGTATCGTCAGGCGTCGTATCTCGATACGCAGACACAGCTGTTTGCCTCCACTGCGACGCGATTCACCCTGCTGACCAGCGTCACGCCGAGTGAAAATCCCGGCAATGGCGTGTTCCTGTCCTGCTTCGACGAGAATGCCAAGAACTATCGCGGCTTGCTGATCCGCCAGCTGGACAACGCGCAGATCAACATCGTTTTCGGTCAGAATGTCGGCGTGACTGTGCCGGGCGAATTTGACCGTGAAATGCACCTTGCCATCGTCAAGGACGGCACGAATTACCGCATCTATGCGGACGGTCTGCTCGTCGCCGAAGCCGAATCGCCTGCGGATAGCTATGACGGCACGCTGCTCATCGGCGCCCAGCGCGACGCAGACGGCAATATCTTCCGCATCAGCCAGACGCGGGTGAACCACCTGTCCCTCTATGCAGGTGTGATGACGGAAGCGGACATTGCGGCATATGACTTCGCCGACGCGCCGCTGCCGCCGGAACTGGTTGCGGAATCCGCCGCGTACACCATGCCCGGCGCATTCGTCGGCAACGGCAGTGACCGTGCGCTCGACACGGGCGTGAAGCTCTACGACGTCGCGACGAAGGACTGGACGCTCGACACCGTCATCGACGTGCGCAAGGGCGTCAACAACGGCGTCTACATGTCCTGCTTCAGCGAGGAAACCGGGCGTTACCGCGGCTTCATGCTCCGGCAAGACAATGCCGACACGCTCACAGCCTATGTCGGCAATAGCGTCGGCGTCACGGTGGATTTGCCGCAGGGCACGTCGCTGATGCACCTCGTGGTCGTCAAATCCGGCAGTCAGTACACGATTTGGCAGGATGGTCAGCTTGTCCAGCGCGTCGAAAGCGCCTGCGATAACTACGACGCGACGCTCCTCCTTGGCGCACAGCGCGATGCGGACGGAAACCTGTTCCGCTTCTCGAACGCGGGCATCCGGACGCTGAACATTACGGACGGCGCGCTGTCTGACACGGACGCGGCGACGCTTTCCGCCCCTGTGAAGGACAACAGCCGCTTCTAACCCATATCGAAAGAGAGGAATCTTGCGCATGGAACAGACACGACGGGCGAGGCTGACCGGATTGATGGCGGCTCTGTTGACCGTAGCGGCGATTCTGTGGACGCTGTTTGCGTCGCCGTCCATCGGGGTGGTGGCGGATGGCAGCTATGCTTCGGCGGCGGAAGGGCTTGCGCTGCGCTATGCGGAAGAGAGCATCCCGACCGGGCAGCGCGTGGAGGAATTCGCCTATGAGGACACGGCGTATTCCACTCTGTTATTCGCTTCCCGAACCTCCGTCGGCGCGGCGGTTGCGCTCGTCCGGCTGGCGACACACCCGTTCGGTCTGGGTTTCAGCACGCGTTATTTGGCGGTCGTGTATGCGCTGCTGATGGGCTGGGGCGCGTACCTGCTGGCGAACGGGATGGCGCGGCGGTCGCGCACGGCGGCGATTCTTGCGACGCTCGGACTGCCGCTTGCGCTGGCGAATCCCGCCGTCATCGGCTATTTGAACAGCCTGTATGCGGTCGGCGCTTCCATGGCATATTTGCTTCTTTTCCTCGGCGCGACGGTTTATTGCCTGTGCCGGGAAAAGGGATGCGGCGTTCAATGGACGCTGCGGGTGCTTTTTGCGGCGCAGCTGATGCTGCGTACCATGGCGCAGATGATGGTGCTGCTGCCCGCGGCGGTGCTGGCGGTTGTGCTGTGCGCCGTGCATAGCTGCCCCGGACGGGCAGAACGTCCGCTTCATGCGGCGTGTGTGCTGATTGCAAGCCTGATGTGCGTGAGCGGCCTGGTCACAGGCTGGCAGGCGGACGATACGGTGCATTCCGCCGCCGCGAACTACTTGGCGGTCTTTCAAGGCTATCTGCCCGCATCGGAGAAGCCGGAGGAGACGCTGGAAGCCCTCGGCTTGCCCGAAAGCTACCTCGCGGACATCGGCAAAAGCTACTATGAACCTTCCGAAAACTTTGTGAACGATCCGCGGGACGAGGAAAATGCCGCCCTGCTGAACGAAAATATTTCGCTGGGGAAACGGGTGAAATTTGCGATTCAGCATCCGGCAGTCGTTCGCACCATGATGGACAAAAACGAAGGCGCTTTGCGGAACGCGGACAGCTGGTATTTGGCGGACGATGCCGGGAATGCCGTTTCGTCATGTTCACCGCTGCATACCGTGCTGGAAACCATTTTCGGGCGTGACCATCACGCCATTTCCCGCTGGTGCTTGATTTGCGCGGCGCTCCTCGTGCTGCTGCTGCCCATTGTACGGCGGCAGAGCGCATCCGTGATGCTCTGCGCGTTTCTGCTGATGGTACTGCTTGGCACGATTGGCTATCTGCCGCTGACCCTCGTGCTGACGGGCGGCATTGACTTGCTGACCGTGAAGCCGCTGGCGTTCCTGCTGGGCGGTTTGATGGTGCTGATGAGTTTCGCCTCCGGCGCGGTGCTCCTTCGCCGTCTGATGGCGTGGCTGAGCGTGAAGGACGCGAAATTGGCGCTGCCACCCTGCTCGGCGGGCGCGTCCGGCGGACTGCTGGCGTATCTCCGTAAAATCCGCGTGACGCAAAAGGGGACGGTCGCCATCGTTGCGGTGGTTTGCATGGTGCTCTGCTGCTGGCAGCTGCTTCCGGCAGAGCACATTGGCGGCGTGAACAACGGCGACTTTGGGCGTATGATGGAACAAATCGACCTGTACTGGGCACAGCCGCAGCTCGATGATGAATCGACGCAGTTTGAGTGGGGTGTCGTCGAGGATTACTCCTACCGTGAGCCGTTCCATCCGGCGCGCCTGACCTCCATAGACCCCACCTATTCGCTGATTTTCCCGTCGATGCTCGTGCGCTTCATCACCCTGCTGACGGGTGGCAATTACTCCACGCAGGTGCAGGCGTTCATCCTGCTGGCGCTGGTGATGGCGGCGCTGCTGCTGCTCGTGCACGACCTGTATCCGCTGCTGGGCAAGCTGACGCTCCCGGCGGGGCTGATTGTTGCGTGTATGCTGCTGGGCGAAAATTACCTCGCATGGTACAATTCGCTCTTCGGCGAAACGATGATTCCCGTCGGCTTGATGCTGACGATTGCCTGTACGGTGCATCTGGCGCTGATGCCGCGCGGAAGCCGGAAAAGCTGGCTGTGGATGATTCTGCTTGCCATCAGCGTGCGATTTCTCTGCACTGCCAAGGCACAGATGGCGCTGGCGCTCCCGGCGGCGCTTGTTCTGCTGATTGTCTTTACCGTCTATCATCATCCGCAGACAAAAAAGCCGCTGATTGCGTTTTCGCTGATGGGCGCGCTGCTATGCGGGCTGGTCAGCTACGACACGCTTGGCGTGTACCGCAAAAATCAGGGGGTGTCCGAAAAGCAGACCATCTGGCAGAGCGTGTTTTACGGTGCGCTGATGATTGCTGACGACCCGGACGCAGCCATGGAAGAACTGGGCATTCCGGCGGAAATGAAGGCGGACATCGGCAAACACGCGTACTATCCGAACAGCGAGTACGTTTATCCCATTGAGTCGGACGAGCTGCAGGAGAAATTTTACGACCATGTGACGACGATGACGCTTGTGCGCTACTATCTGCGCCATCCGAAGGACATGCTGACAATGATGAACCGCGCGGCACAGGAATCCGTCACATTGAGCACGTCGTTCATGACCTACACGGACGCGCTGTACAGCGATAACCGTCCGCTGCACCGCATGAACCTCTGGTGTAATCTGCGCAGCATCTTCGCGGCGCGCGCGTTCTGGGTATATGTGCTGCTCTACGGCACGGCGGGCGTGTTCTGCCTGACGCTGATTTGCCGCAAAAAGACGCAGAAGCAGACAAAGCTGCTGGCGATGCTGTTCCTGTGCGTGATGTTCGTCGGCGTAATGCAATATCCGCTGTCGGTCATCGGCAACGGCTTTGCGGACAACAACAAACAAATGTATACCTTTATGCTCTGCCACGACCTGCTTGTTGTGGCGGCAGGCGTGGTGCTTGTGCGGCGGCTGATTCCGGCGCGGCGCACGGCGGAAAATGCAATCAGGGAGGAAGCAGACCATGAGCCGCAAGAAGAATCTGCTTGATTATCTCGCACTGACGCTGTTTATCATGTGCATGGGCTTGGCGCTCAGCGCCAGCCTCGAATATGTGACGCGCGCGACGGAGCGGGAATATCTCGGACAGGGAATCTGGGTGCTGAGTATGGCGGGGCTGTCGCTCCTTGCGCTGCTGCTGGGGCGGATTTCGCGCAAGTGCGGGCAGAAGATGCAGCCGCTTCCCAAAAACATCGTAATGATTGCGCTCGGCGCGGTGCTGGTGGGCGTTGGCGTGTATCTGCGCCTGTGGGTGATTTGGAATATCCCCGTTGAGCCGGATTCGGACTTTGAGACGTACTACCGCATGGCGAATCACCTATTGAATGATACGCTGATGTCCGCCGAAGGAGCGGTCGACCGCCGCTATATCGCGCTCTACCCGCACACCATCGGCTTCCCGATGCTCATCCTGTGGCCGACGTTTGCTATTTTCGGCGCGTCGGTGCGCAACGCGCTGTACGCCAACCTTGTGTGCAGTGTGATTTCCATCCTCTTGGCGGGGCATATCGCTCGGCGAATCGCGGGGCGCACGGGCGCGCTGGTGGCGGTGGCGCTGATGAGCCTGTGGCCGTCGCACATCCTGTTCAGCAACATGGTTGCCACCGAACCGTCCTTCACGATGCTGATTCTGCTCGCGGCGGACATGATGACGAGTATTCTTGACCGCCGCAAGGGCAGCCTCTACGACGTCGCTCCTTCTCGGATGCTGGGCGTGATGGCGCTGCTGGGCATCGTGCTGGCGATTGCGGGCGCAATTCGCCCGATGGCGGTCATCCTGCTCGCGGCGTACTGCGTGGCGCAGCTGTGCGTCACGGGCGACCCGATGAACGAAATCCGTGTGGAGGGCGCGCGCTACGCCACGAGTCAGCCAATCGTCTGCATTGTGCTGGTGCTGGTGTGCTATCTCGTCACGGGCAGCGTCATCAACCGCGCAATTTCTGACATCATCGGCGAGCAGCCTGCGTCGGGGCTGTACGCGTCCGGCTATAACCTCATGGTCGGCTTGAACACGCAGTCGAATGGCTTGTGGAACGAGACGGACAGCGAATTCTTCGCGCAGGCGTATGACGCTACGAAGTCCGCGACGGGGGCGCATCAGGCGTGTATGGAAGTGGCGGCGCAGCGCATCCAGTCGGAGCCGGAAAATGTGCTGAACCTGATGGTCTACAAGTTCCGCGACCTGTGGCGAACGGATGATTTCGGCATTGACTGGAATCTGCTCTGGACGGAGCAGCAGGGGACGCTGACGCCTGAACTGCGCAGCCTGCTGGAGAGCATCCGTCCCATTGGGCGCGTGATGTACATGGCGGTGCTCTTGTTTGCAGCGCTGGGCGCAATGGAAGCGTGGCGGCGGCGGCTTGCCCCGAACGCCATGATTCTCATTTGTATGCTCTTCTTCCTTGGCACGGCGCTGAGCCATATGCTGCTGGAAACGCAGGTGCGCTATCATTACAACATGATTCCGTTCCTGATTCTGCTGGCGGCGTGGACCGTTCGCTCGTGGAGCAAGACTGCCGCGGAGAAAGAAGACGTCCGCGTGATTTATATGGATCGCCCCGAAAACGCCGAAGAGAAGAAAGACAACATCCATTTCGACATGGCGAAGGCAATCGCGGAAGGGCACATCCACGTTTCCGTGACAGAGAACGTCGCACGCACGGAAGAAGCATCAAAAATGGAAGATTCGGCGAAAAGTAGTGTGGAAAACACCTAATACTATTTCCAGATTCAACTGCGCCATCTGCTTGCGCCTTTTTCGTTCTGGCGTCCGCTCACTCCATTTAGCGTAGCGCTGCTACGCTGCATTTCGTTCCCGTTAGCCAGAACGAAAAATTCGCCGCGCATCTTGGCGCATTTTCATTTGGAAATAGTATAAAATATTCGCCGTTCTCGTTTCTGGCTATTGCGAAAATTTACGAAAGATGATAAAATAAATTGAACAATGTGTGAAGAAAATTCACCGGCAAGGGTGCGGCACCGCCTTTTATGACAATACAGAGAAGAGGGATTGCAGGTATGACGAATCGCGAACAAAAGCTCCTGCCGTCGGCACGGCAGCTGACCTCCGTGCGTCGGACGTCGAACCTGAATTCCTTGACGGGACTGCCTGAGAGGCTGGACTTCCTGCGGCAGGTGCAGCAGCTGTTGACGGAAAAGAAGCTGAACGGCTGGTGCGTGCTGTCCATCGACATAGAACATTTCAAACTGTTCAATAACTGGTATGGGCAGGTGCAGGGGGACGAGCTGCTGCACACAATCGGGCATCAGCTGGCGCAGCTTGCGAAGGAGAACGACTATATCGCCGGGTATTTTGGCGGCGATGACTTTTTCCTGTGTATGCCGGATGATGACAAGCGGGCGCAGGCGATATACGACCTGATTTTCCACTGCATCGAGGATTATCAGCAGCTTGATAGCTTTCTGCCGCTGCTGGGCATCTGCCCGGTGGATGAGCATTCCGACGATATCAGCGTGCTGTGCAACAATGCGCAGATTGCGTCCGGGGCGGTCAGGGGCAAGCTGAATCACCGCATCTGCCGCTTTTCCGAGCAGATTATGCAGCAGCTGGAAAAGCATCAGCGCCTGCTCAGCGACGTGCGCATCGGCATCCAGCGCGGCGAGTTTACGTTTTATCTGCAGCCGAAGTGCAACAGCTTGACGGGCAACATCGTCAGCATGGAGGCGCTTGTCCGCTGGAATCACCCGGAAATGGGGCTTGTGTCGCCAAGCCGCTTCATCCCATTGCTGGAAGAAACCGGGCTGGTGACGGATTTAGACCGCTACATTTGGGAGAGCGTCTGCCGCACAATGAGCGGCTGGATTCGCGGCGGAAAGCATATCGTGCCGATTTCGGTCAACGTGTCCATCACGGATATGAAGGCAATGGATGTTCCTGCGCACTTCCGCGAGATGGTCAGACGCTATGACCTCAAATCGGAGCTGATTCGCGTGGAAATCACCGAGACGGCGTTCGCGGAGAACAGCAATCTCGTGCGCGAAGCCATCGACCGCCTCCACCAGTATGGATTTACTGTGCTGATGGACGACTTCGGCAGCGGCTATTCATCGCTCAATATGCTCAAAGATACGAACGTAGATGTGCTGAAGCTGGACATGAAGTTCATCGAGATGAACGTGGAGAACCGGCAGAAGGGTATCCAAATTGTGGATTCCGTTGTCAATATGGCGCACAAGCTGAATATGACGATTATCGCCGAGGGCGTGGAGACGAAGGAACAGGTCGATATGCTCAAAACGATGAACTGCATCTACGGGCAGGGCTACTATTTCTATCGCCCGCTCCCGGTGAAAGATGCCGAGCGCCTGCTGAGCATCATTGTGCCAGAGGATTACCGAGATATTCAGCGTTTCTCCGGCGTATCGCCGATGTCTGCTGTGCCCAGTCAACAGTGGAACACAACGCCGGAGATTGAGCGCGATGTGATTGCGACGCTGGACAGTGCGTATCTGCTGCTTGCTCGGCTGAACCTCAACACGGGCGAATGCCAGCCGCTCAAGCGTACGCCGCCGCTGCCGGATGCGCAGATGCCGTTTTCACGCTTCAGCAACGATTTGGTGCGTCAGCGGCTGATTCACCCGGAGGATTTGGACGACTACCAGCGGTTTATGGCGCTGGCACACCTGCAGACGGAGATATTCAGCGGGCGGCGGCACATGGACTTCCGCTTCCGCTTGTCTGATGGCAAGCGCTTCAACTGGGTGGAGCTGTCTGTCCTGACCAGCCGCGGCTACACGCAGCAGGAGCCGTGGACACTGCTGTGCATCCGCCGGACGGACGACATGGTGAACATGGAAGCCGACCGCCACTATCAGCGTGAACTGGAATACTACTGCAACTGCGACGCACTGACGGGACTGTTCAACCGCATGAAGTTTGAGAAGGATGTTTCGCTGCTGAACGAGGAACACCCGGATACCATCGAATGCGTTTACATCGACGTCGTTGGTCTGCACGAAATCAACAATCACTTGGGGCATCAGACAGGCGACAGTATGCTGTGCATGGTGGCAGGCACAGCGCGGAGTTTCTTCCCGAACGACCGACTTTACCGCATCGGCGGCGACGAGTTCGTCATTCTCTGCTGCAACCGCAAGCATGACGAAGTGCTGCTGGCAGTGGAAAAACTGCGCATGACGCTTCGAGGCGCGGAGTACGAGATTTCCGTCGGTGTGCAGCAAGGCACGGGGCAAGAGAATGTGCAGAACATCGTCAACCGTGCCGAGGATGCTATGCGCCGCGACAAAGAAGCGTACTATCAGCAGAACGGTCAGGAGCGCCGGATGCGCTCGCTGAACGAAAAGCTGGATCGCCTGATGCAGGAAAAGCAGGATGCAGACCAGTTCATCCGCGTCATTGCGCCGGAATACATTGCGGTGTACCTCATCAACTTTGCGCAGGATTCTTTCCGCAAAATCCTGATTCCGGACTTCTTCCGCGATATGCTGGACAAGTGCAACGGCTCGTTCCGCCGCGCGATTCTGGAATATATCCGGCTCTACATAGCCCCGGAGGATCAGGAAGAGTTTGAGTCGCTGACATGCGCGCAGATTGTGCGGGAGCGCCTTGTGAAGGAAGGCACAATTGACGAACATTACAAGCGCAGCGACGGTATGCCGATTCACCTGCGGATTATGGCGTGCGATGGACTAAATAAGGAAGAAAGCATCTGGATTTTCGCGAAGGATACGGAGAAAACCTGATTGTAGAAAAAATGCGCATCAGCATGATGAAAACACGGCTGGTGCGTGCTTTTTTACAATTCAGTGATTGCAGTTTGCGCGAAAATGCTGTATAATGTTTGATGGTAAATAATAATGAGGAAAGTATTTGGAGGAACGAACTGTGCCACTCAAGCCTGTTTTTGATAAAGCGCCGCTGACGATGCTGACCAGTCAGCCCCTGCGCGCTGGTCAGGTGCGCGTGAACCTGCCTGTCTTGACGCGTCTGTATGCGCAAGTGGAAAATCGCCGTGAGCCGCTGCTGCTGGAAGGCGCGTTCCGTCTGGCGTGCCTTGTGAAGGCGGATGCCATGCAGTCGCCCGCCGTCACGGCGATTCGGGAAGCCGCCGCCGCTCAGCGGGAGGATGGCTCTTTCGCGCTGACGATTGAGGATTCGGTGTATGTCCTGCGCGCGGTGTGGGCGCTGTATGAAGCGGAAGCGAAGAAGGAAGATTTGACGGTGCTGCTGCGCTGGTTCCAGTGGGCGGCGAAGCAGTGGGACGACATTGCGGCGGACGAGTACGTCCGCGCGTTCCCGGCGGATCTGCTCGAACTGCTGGAAAAGGTCTACCGCATCACGGGCATTCCTGCCATGCTCAAACTTGCCCGCACCCTGTCCGCCAGCACGATGAACTGGAGCGGCGTCCTGACTGCGACCCCGATTCAGACGCCCGTGAGCAAAGCTGTTTCAGCAGAAGAACTGGACGCCGGCCTGAAGAAGGAAAACGGCGATTTGGAGGGCTACTACACCCGTCTGGCGCTGACGACGAATGCGGCGGCTCTGGCGGATGGCGCTCGTGCGGCGCTGGCGCGCGGCTGGCTCAACGGCTCGGCGACGGAGATGAACGCCGCAAAGACAGGCTGGGAGAAAATCAGCCGCTATCACGGCGCGATCTGCGGTGGATTGACCGCAAATCCGATGCTTGCGGGCGGCAATCCCAGCACGGGCATTTTCAATGATACCTTGGGCGCATGGGCGGAAGCGTTCGTGTGCGCAGGTATGGGCGCGCACGCAGTTTGGGCGTGGGATGAGCTGGAACGGCTGGTGTTTAATGCGCTGCCGGCGTGCGTGGAGGAAACACGCGTGCAGCTGGTGCAGCGCGTCAACTCGCTGGCGGCGCAGGAGACTCAGCAGGGAAGTTTCGCGCTGACGCTCGGACGCCTTGCGCGCGGCTATGCGCTGGCGATTCAGTCCGCCGTGACTGCATGGGTGGACGGCTTCGCGGTCAATATGCTCATTCCCGGCAAATACGCCGTCTGCGACAATAAGATAGTGCTGACTATTGACGCGCAGGGCGAGCGCTACGCCATCAAGATGCACATGAAGAACGACCAGAAGGCGTTTTTCCACATGCGGCTTCCGGCGTGGGCATCGTCGTCCGAAATCCTCGTCAACGGTGCGCCGACGGCGGAATACCGCCTGGTGGACGGCTGCATCGGCATCGAGCGCGTTTGGCACGACGGGGACGAAATCGTCGCCGTGCTGGAACAGCCCGTCATGCGGCACAGCAGCGCCTATCATCAGGCGACGTACCTCACACGCGGCCCGCAGGTGTTGGCGCTCTCGGCGGACGGCGATTGGGCATATGCGCTGTGCGGCAACGGCAAAGTGACCGAAAGCGGCGTGACCGCCTCATTTGCGCCGATTGCGTGGAAGAAGGGAAACAATGCCCCGGTGGATGTGCCGGTGCTGCCGGAACTGACGGGCGACATTCGTGCGCTGCCGCTGACGCCGTATGCGGATACGCCAGTGCGCGTTGCGCTTTTCCCGCGGGGGGATAAGGCATGACGAGCATCCGCCTTGCCCCGATGGCAGGCATTACAGACTGGCCGTTCCGCGTTCTGTGCTTTGAGCAGGGCTGCGATGTGGCGACGACGGAGATGGTCAGCGCGATGGGCTACCTCTACGCGCCGCGCAACCATCCTGCGACCGTTTCCCTGATTGAACGCCGGGACAGCGAGGGCAAACTGCTTGTGCAGATTTTCGGCAAAGAAGCGGATTTGATGGCGCGCGCGGCGGAAGAGCTGTCCGCCATGGGACGCTTCGACGGCGTGGACGTGAACATGGGCTGCCCGGCGCATAAGGTCGCCGCATCCGGCGAGGGAAGCGGGCTGATGCGCACGCCGGAAAACGCAGAGAAAATCCTCCGTGCGGTCTGCAAGGCGAGCCACCTGCCTGTGTCGGTCAAGATGCGCCTTGGCTGGGACGACGAGCATATCAACGTCGTGGACATGGCGAAAATGGCGGAGGACTGCGGCGTGTGCGAAATTGCCGTACACGGTCGGACGCGGATGCAGCAGTACAGCGGTCACGCGGACTGGACGTATGTGCGCAAGGTAAAGGAAGCCGTGCATGTGCCGGTGATTGGCAACGGCGACATTTTCACGGCGGACGACGCCGCCCGTCACTTGGAGGAAAGCGGTGTGGACGGACTGCTGATTGGGCGCGGCGCGCTGGGCAATCCGTGGCTGTTCCGTCAGGTGAAGCAGCGGCTTTCCGGCGAAAATGTAACCGCGCCGACCGTTCAGGAGCGCGTGGAAACCGCCCTGCGCCACTATGATATGCTGCTGCAATGGAAGCCGGAACGCGTGGCGGTGAACGAAATGCGCAAGCATGTCGGCTGGTATGTCAGTGGAATGCGCGGCGCGGCACAGCTGCGGGCGTCTATCAATCTGGTTGAAGACCCGAACGAAGCAAAAGATATGCTCCGCGCCTTCGCGGAAAGCGCGGAATAATCACCCGCCGTAATGAAAGGAACGTGAAGATTCATGCGGAAACTGCACTCGCTGATATCGCTCCTGCTGGTGCTGTTGATGCTTGCACCCTGTGCACTGGCAGATGCGCCGCTGCTGCAAGCCGCGTCGGACTGGAATTTGGCGGATACGCCCCTGTCGGTTACGCTGTCCATCAGCCTTCAAGCACATGCGCCTTTTGATGAGACGCGCACGGCGATGCTTGACCGTGTACTTGCGCCGCTGTCGCTGAATTTGTATGCGGCGGACGGCGAAAGCGGCGTTTCCGTGCTGATGAATGGCAACGAACTGCTGACGATGGCGCAGAAGGGCGACGCGGTGCAGTTCTCCTGTATGCCGAACGTTTCCTATGCGTCGCTGGACGGGAATGCGCTGGAACTGCTGCTCGGCACGACGTCGGATTCCCTCGACCTGCGCGCTGTTGACGGTACGTTTGAGAAGTGGATTGACGACGGCTGGGTGCTGTCAAACGCGATTTTAGAGCCTTTCGCGGAGTACGGGAAACGCAAGAGCGTCAAGACGACCATCAAGGACATGGGGCTGGCGCGCTCCTGCACGGATTACACCTTCTCCAAGTCGAAGCTGGAGGAAATGCAGCAGACGCTTTTGTCCCTCTGCCCGGAAGGCGATTTGCATGACCTGATTGCGTCGCTGACCTTCTCCGGCACGCAAAAGCTGCGCGTCTATCGCACAGAGGACGAAGTACCGCTGCGTGTGGAGTACAACGGCGTCTGCGGCGTGGATGGCAAGCTGCGCACGGTCAAGCTCGTCTGGCGCACAAAGCGAGAGAGCGGCGAAACACGCGATGAAATCACGCTGACGTCCCCCGCAAAGAGCGGCACGGACAAGAACACGCTGGATTTTGAGCGTATTATGACCTTTTCCAGCGGCAAAATCACCATGCAGGGCACTTGCTCCTACAAGGTGACGGCGAGCAAGCAGATGACGCAGACCGAGGTCACGTTTGACTTGACGAACCGCTTGGAGAATGACAGCGACAACGTGAGCGGCAGCGTGGCTATCAAGCGGCAGCTGCCGGGCGAAGATTACGCCACGAAGCGCACCATCACGCCGAATGTCGTCCTGTCCGGAAACGCGGAAGCGCCGGAAATCAGCGGGACAATCGGCTATCAGGAAGAAAAGCGCTACGGCACGACTGAAGAATGCGTGATTACGCTGCGTGCGGCACGCGCAAGCGAATCCCTGTGGAAGGACACCGCGGCGACGATGGAACTGTCCACGCTCAGCGCGGAGACGCTGCAAAACCTGCGCAGCCAACTCAGCGGCGCAATTGCGACTGCTATCGTCCGCCCGCTGATTCAGGTTCTCAGCGCGGAGGACGCGGCATTCTTCTTCTACGAAATGTCGGATGAGGACGTTCAGACCATTCGGCAGGCGGCAGAATCCGCCGTCGAAATCGAATGACACCCGATAAGGAGGGTAAACCCATGCTGAAACGAATCCTGTCTGTCCTGCTCTGCGCGGCGCTGCTGCTTGGCGGCACGGCGCTTGCTGCCAAAGAGGATGACTATACGCTGCCGGAACTGCTCTACCAGCAGTTTGCTGTGCAGGATTACCCCATTCGAGGCTCAGTTGCGGTTACGGCGTCCGGCACGGCGTCGTGGCTGGATTTCCTGCTGCCGTTGACGGCTTCGACGCTGCATGTGCGCCTGCTGAACCTGGAGGACAGCGACGATTTCCAGTATCAAGTGTTTTCGCAGGATGACAGCGGCAATCAGCAGGGATTGACGCAGCTGTACCGCGTGGGCGATACGCTGTACCTGCGCACGGATGTGCTGCCGGATGTGCTGCTGTCCATGCCGCTGGCGGAATCGGAAAAGAGCAATCCATCGTTCTACTCTGTGCTGGCGGAGATGATGGCGCAGCCTGACATCCTCTGGGAAAGCATGTGGCAGCCGGCGCTGGAGGAATATCTGAACGAACTGGAGCTGTGGCTGGCGGATTACGCCGCTGAACCTGACACGATGACTGAAAACGGCGAGCTTGTCATGCGCGTCAGCTATGTGATTCCAGCGGACGACGTGAAAGAGCAAACGAAGCTGATGTGGAAGCAAGCGCTCTATGACGAGACGCTGCTGACGCTTTTGCGCCCGATGATGACGGAGGAGCAGCAGGCGGCCTACCTCAATCCCGCGCTGGGCTACTTCTACGATGCCTGCATTGACGCCCTGCCGCTGTCGGGCGATTTGCGCCTGTCACGCAAGTTCTCCGCGCGTGGCGATACGCTGTCCGTGGCGGTGGCGCTGCCCCTGCCGCAGAATGCGTGGGGCTACACGACGCTGACCTTCCGGCAGGAGGGCAGCACGACTGCGCTTGTGCTGAACAGCGCGACGCAGACGCTGACATTCAGCATGGCGTCGGCGGACGGCAACCAGAACGCAATTACGGGCAGCATCAGCAGTGTACCCGCCGCGTTCGTAACGGACGCAAAGACGCTGCAGGCGAAATTTGCCCTGACCAGCCAGCATTCCGAAACGCAGGACAGCGACGGCACACGCCATGATGACAGCGCGTGGACGCTGACCATCGAGCCGGACACCGACGGCGCGGAAGCAGCGGATTTGGTGACGTTTGAGCCGATTACGGCGGAACTTTCCCTCCAGTACAGCACCGAAAGCAGAGAAGGCGCGCCGATTCAGCTGCGCGTGATTGCCGCGCTGCACATGGCGGAAGCGGACGTCGGCGTGAAGATGGCACTGCGCACAACGAGCCGCTGGAACGCGCTGACCCTGCCGACGCAGGGCGCGGAGGACGTGATGAGCATGGATACCATGCGCGCTGTGCAGCTGCTGACGACGGCATCGGACAACCTGACGCGGCTGATTGCAGGCGGCAGTGCGCCGGCAGCTACGACCGCACCGGAACTGCCCACACCTGAACCGAACACGACACCCGTCCCATCGCTGACGGGAGAATAATCAGCAAAATCGCCGCAGTGCATCACAAACTGCGGCGATTTTTGTCGGAAAAGGAGAAATGCTCATGCGGAATGCGCGCGCACTTCAGCGGATTGCCATCATCCTCGCGGTTTTGTTTGCGCTGTCGCTGCTGCCGGTGATGGCGGTCGCGTTCTATAATCACCCGCGCGCGGACGACTACACCTACGGCGCGGTGCTGCGCAAGGTCATTGACGCAGGACAGGGGCTGCCGGAGGCTGTCGCAGCTATTGCCGCCTACGTCCGGAGCACCTACGC
>OJMG01002634.1_pt1 | contig 14907 bp, 17 predicted proteins | sample 1597141 | NCBI WGS metagenome assembly OJMG01 (sample SAMEA2452119, study PRJEB22498) | human gut metagenome | biome: human feces; feature: human gut; material: feces | place: Australia | collected 2012 | reverse complement strand
CGTTTGATCATGCAGCAGTTTATGGAGCAGAATGGAACGGTTATCTGCAAAGAACTGAAAGGAATAGAAACAGGACATGTGGTCCGCAACTGTGATGACTGTGTCAGAGATGCGGTTCGCTTTTTGGAGGAAGCATTACAGAAATGATAAATTCGATCAATGAGAGGCGTTAAAAATAGTGCGGCGTTACATAAAACAGAGGCAGAAGATGGGGATGGGGTGTACTATCTCGAAAGTACGAATGAACTTGTGATTGTGTCAACTGATGGATATATTAGAACATTTTTTAAACCGAATGATGGGATCGCTTATTATAATAGGCAATGATAGTTGGAAGAATGGTTAAAAAGAATTTGTATAGATGGTAAAAATATGGATTGGCTGGCTTATGTAGAGGTGTTTAAAGCTTTATTGAAATTATGTATAATTTTGCCTATAATAGGGGAAGATAATGCGCAAGATAATGCGCAAGATAATGGAGGGCATTTATGGAAAAATATCAACCACCATATACGATTACCAACCAAATGTTATCATATGTAGCATCGATTTCAGAAAAAATAGGGCGTATTACACTGATCAGTAATATGGAAAAAAAGCCTCATCTTAGGAAGAATAATCGAATTAAGTCCATTCATTCTTCTTTAAGGATTGAGGCTAATTCGCTTACCTTGAATCAAGTGAGAGATGTTATTAATGGTAAAATAGTGTTAGGGGAACAAAGAGAGATACAAGAAGTTAAAAATGCCTATTGTGCTTATGGAAAGATAGCAGAAATTAATCCTTATAGTATTCGGGATTTGAAAAAGTATCAAGGAATTATGACAAAATATCTCGAAGAACAATCGGGAGATTTTCGTAGAGGGGAAGAAGGTGTATTTCATGGTGATGAGTGTATTTTTATGGCACCTCCGGCACAGTATGTCCCACAGTTGATGGAAGAACTTTTTGCATGGATGAAGGAGGTAGCGAGAGAAATACATCCACTGATTCTTAGCAGCATATTTCATTATGAGTTTGTATTTATCCACCCGTTTTCAGATGGAAATGGTCGAATGGCAAGGCTATGGCATACGGCAATTCTCTATCGATGGAAACCAATATTTGAGTATATTCCGATTGAAAGTCAGATTGAAAAATTTCAGGATGATTATTATGAGGCAATAGCAAAGTGTCATGTTGCTGGAGAATCTACCCTGTTTATTGAATTTATGCTCGCACAGGTTGATAAAATTTTGGATGAGATAACTGTTCAGGTTGATGAAGACAATGAACAGCTTACTGAATATATTAAGAAACTACTTGGAGTTATGGAATATGATGTTCCCTATACAAGTAATACGCTTATGGAAAAGCTAGGTTTGAAATCTAGAGAAGGTTTTCGTAAAAATTATTTGCGACCGGCATTGGATTTGCAGATGATTGAAATGACCATCCCGGACAAACCGAATAGCAGAAACCAGAGATATAGAAAGGTTTGAACTGTAGGTGGAATGAAATGGTGCAGTGCCAGAAATGTGATCACCACAGATAAGGAGAGAAACAATGCTTAGATACACAGAAGCAATGATCGCAGAATGAAGATGTTAGACCGCATTACGGATGAACGATTGATGCCGATTGTTGGACAACTTCAAAAATATAGAACGGCAGGTTATCAGGAAGGATTGGCATGGGATGAATTTGTTTGACAAGTATTTTTCTTTGTATATAAGATAGAGATGTTTACTATGCGCGTAGAGAATAGCGGTTCGCAATTGTGATGACTGTGTTAGAGATGCGGTTCGCTTTTTGGAGGAAGCATTACAGAAAGGAATGTGATTTTATCATGTGGTTATTGTATGCGGTAGGTTCTTCCTTTTTTGCAGGAATTACATCTATTCTTGCAAAGTGTGGAATTAAGAAAACGGATTCCGATGTAGCAACCGCGATCCGTACGATTGTAGTCTTGTTATTTTCGTGGCTGATGGTTTTGATCACCGGGACGAGTGGTCAGATCACACAGATCAGTGGCAAGACATTTTCGTTTTTGGTACTTTCGGGATTAGCGACCGGAGCCTCTTGGCTGTGCTATTTTCATGCATTACAAAAGGGTGACATCAATAAAGTTGTGCCGATTGATAAAAGCAGCACCGTATTGACGATCTTGTTAGCGCTTATTTTTCTGCATGAGGGCATTACCGTTCCTAAGATCATTTCTGTTGTATTGATCGGTGTGGGTACTTTGTTGATGATCGATAAAAAGCAGGATAGTAAGGCGCAGACTGCAGGCAAAGAATGGATGATTTATGCGGTGTTATCAGCAGTATTTGCAAGTCTTACTGCCATTTTGGGCAAAGTCGGCATAGAAGGTGTAGATTCTAATCTTGGAACGGCAATCCGTACAACGGTCGTGCTCGTTATGGCTTGGCTAATGGTCGTGGTTAAAGGGAAATGGAAGCAGGTCAAGACGGTCGAAAAAAAGGAACTTGCCTTCGTGATGTTATCGGGACTGGCGACCGGAGCCTCTTGGCTGTGCTATTACCGCGCACTTCAGACAGGGCAGGCAAGTGTTGTTGTACCGATTGACAAACTCAGCATTTTGGTGACGATCGCATTTTCATGGATCGTCTTTCGTGAAAAACTTTCCGGCAAAGCAGTGTTTGGGCTTATCGGCATTGTAGCGGGAACACTGTGGCTGGCATTATTGTAGGAGGCTTTAGGAGAAGTTTTAGAATCAATATGAGTGATCCAATTGCAAGTTTAACAAGGAGAGAATGGTGGGTGTGGATCTGTTCGTTGGTAGTGATCGTTATGGCAAATATTTTGCCGGGGGATTTTGATCTTCTCACATTAATTGCATCATGCATAGGAGTTACCTCTCTTGTCTTGGCAGCAAAAGGAAATGTGTGGTCGCAGATTTTGATGATCATATTTAGTATTCTTTATGGTATCATTTCTTGGCAATTCCGTTACTGGGGGAAATGATCACCTATCTGGGAATGACGATGCCGATGGCTATTCTTTTATGATGTCTATGGTTTTATCAGTTGGAAGAAAAGAGAACGGGAAATCACCGTTTAGATTGTAAAAAAGGACAAGAAATGGTATGCTATAAATGTTTTGATTTGGACGAACAAGAAAGGAATGGTGAATTATTATGGAGAGAATAACAAGTTTTACGATAGATCATGATGTATTGGTTCCGGGCTTTTACATTTCCAGAAAAGATGGAGATATTACAACCTATGATCTTAGAACGAGAAGACCGAACAAAGGAGATTATATGAGCAATGCGGATATGCATTCTGTAGAGCATATGTTTGCGACCTATATCCGTAATTCGGAAATTGCGGATTCGGTTATTTACTTTGGACCGATGGGATGTCAGACCGGATTTTATCTGCTGGTCAGAGAAGTAGAACCTAAGAAAGTTTTTCAGATCACGAAAGAGGTGTTATCTCAGATCATTGCTCATGAAGGAGAGGTATTTGGAGCATCTGCGGCAGAGTGTGGTCATTATGAGAACCTTGATCTGGAGATCGCAAAGGAAGAGTGCAGAACTTATCTTGCTGTTTTGGAAAAACAGATTAACATGGAATTTTCATATCCAACAAAATAAATACGGTAAATTTGCGCTTGCGGCAAAGTGATAAAGCGCCTGTAAGTGTGCGAATAAAGAAAGGAATATACGATGAGAATAGGTGTGATCGGTGCCATGCAGATTGAGATCGACAATCTGAAGAAGTCACTGGAAAATAGTACAACAGAGGAAATCAGCAGTGTTCAATTTGTCAAGGGTAATATTGGAGAGGTAGAGGTAGTTGCTGCAGTGTACGGCGTAGGAAAAGTGTTTGCGGCAATCTGTACGGAAGCCATGATATTAAAATATCAGGTGGATATGGTGGTCAATATTGGTGTTGCCGGAACGCTGTGCAAAGAACTGGGCGTGATGGATGTTGCGTTAGCAAGTCAGGTGGTACAGCATGATATGAATACTTCTGCTTTGGGAGATGACATTGGCTTGCTTTCCGGAATCAACCAGATTTATATTCCAAGTGATGAGAAGATGACGGCATTGATGGAACAATGTATTGCTGAAAAAGAAATTCATTACAAGGTAGGAACCATCGCTACCGGAGATCTGTTTATGCAGGGAGAACGGCAGAAAGAGAAACTTCATCAGCGATTTGATGCGATCGCGGCAGAGATGGAAGGTGGCAGCATTGGTCATGTTTGCTATATGAACCATGTCCCATTTACCGTACTTCGCACAATCTCCGATGGTGAGGGCGGAGCGATGGATTATGCTCAGTTTGCCAGGAAGGCAGCTAAATTGGGCATCGATATCGTTATTGAGTTTATTAAGAAAATTATTATTTCATAAAGTGACGCGATGAATAAAATCAAGTTGACCGAGGTGACGCAATGAATAAAATCAAGTTGACTGCACTTCCCTGCATATGTGTAGATGTTTTTGACGGGATTGAAATGATCAGACCGGGCGGAGAAGCGTTAAATTTTGCTGTTCATGCTTCACGTTTTACAAATATAGATGTTACGCTTCTTGGTGTTATCGGAAAAGATAAATATGCAGAAGTGATAATGGATTCAATAGCAAAATTTGCTATTGATAAAAAACATATACGGATTGATGAAAGGCATCAGACTGCAAATAATATGACGTATCTTACGGAATCAGGCGATAGGTATTATAAAGATGATTCTTGGAATGGTAGTATTCTCGATAATATCGTGCTGAATGATGACGAAATCAAAATCTTATCAGAATCCGATGTGGTATTTGTTCATTTTTGGGCCTCGTGTCTTTCACAGGTAATCGAACTGAAAAAAACACATGGATTTAAGCTTGTGGTGGATTTTGATGTATATAGAGATTTTGCTGATATGGAACGCTTTGCTCCGTATATTGATTTCTTTTTGATAAGCGGATCGGAAGAACTTCTGCCGATGTTTAGGGGGTTATCGAATAAATACAGCTGCCTGTTCAATGTGTCACTTGCAGAACATGGAAGCGTTACATACTTTAATGGACAGGAATACAGAGTGCAGGCTGTAAAAGTTGAAAGCATAATAGATACCACAGGTTGTGGTGACAGCTATCACGCCGGCTTTGTTTGTTCATATATGCTTGAAAATGATATTAAAAAGGCAATGAATGTCGGCTCTGAAATTGCAGCAGAAACCTTAAAACATTATGGTGGATTCTGAATTGCAAAATAGCTATTGTTTTACTGACATAATAAGCAATATGTGACAACATGATAATTTTTGATGTGCGAAGATTGAGTTATATCAACAAGTAAAGGAGAACAGATTATGAGCGAAAAATTTATCGTAAGAAAAGCAGAGAAAAATGATATAGCAGAGATACAAACACTGATAAAAGATTTGGCAACATACGAGAAAAGACCTCAAGATATGACAGCTTCCCAGGAAGATCTGTGCTACTGGATTTTTGAGAAGAAAATAGCAACAGTATTGATCGCGGAATATAACGAGGAGATCATCGGGTATGCTATTTACTATCCTATATTTGGATCGTTTGCGGCAGAAGCAGGGGTTCACTTGGAAGATGTGCTTTTAAATGAGAAATATCGTCATTGTGGATTAGGAAGAAAGTTCTTTTCAAAAATAGAAGAATTTGTTAAGGAAGATGGATATTCAAAAATGGAATGGAGCTGTCTGGACTGGAATACACCGTCAATTCGTTTTTATGATAAAATCGGTGCCACGCAAGAGCAAGGACGAGTATATTTTTCGTATAATTGTAAACAAATTTGAAATCGTATTGAAAAGATGAGATATTATCAATGGTTGAATGAAAAATGTAAAAAGTTAAAAAGTTATCAGTCATGAAAATGATGTTGACATAGGCACTTTCATTTGATATTATTTATCAAGTAATTAAATATTCCATGAGGGAGTAGTTGGCGCGAAAGTGTGGTTTGTCAACATTCTGATTATAAACCGAGAGTATAATCTGGCAAATCTTAAATAATGAGACTCATGTATATCGATTAACTGCTTGTGCAGAAAGCGCAGGTGGATAATTGATATACATGAGTCTTTTTAATTTTGTAGGAAATTGCTGTTATGTAACGTGACAAAAGCAAAGCGCTGGCTTTGCCTTTTTGTTTCGGCATAGACTTCGGCTGACAACACTGCCTTGGGAAAGAGAAAAAGGAGAAAAATATGGAAAAATTGATTAATGACGCCCCATTTGTTCTTGTGCTTGTGTTCCTTGTAATTGGTTTTACATTGTTGATCAAGGGCGCAGATCTATTCGTGGAAGGAAGTTCAAGCGTAGCCAAGAGACTACATGTGCCATCTATCATTATCGGACTTACGATTGTAGCAATGGGGACATCGCTTCCGGAGACGGCGGTAAGTGTATCGGCTTCCCTTGTAGGCAATAATGAGCTTGCAGTTAGTAATGTGGTTGGTTCCAATATCTTTAATCTGATGGTTGTTATCGGCGTATGTGCAATGTTAGCAACGGTAAATGTTGCTAAAGAAACCATAACGAGAGATATTCCGTTGTCATTGATCTGTGCCGGACTCTTGATGTTGTTTGGAAGTGTCGGAATTGGTGACAAATCAGATTTAACATTAGGACGCTTTGACGGTGTGATTTTAATTGCTTTCTTTGCCGGCTATTTATTCTATATGGTTAAGATTGCATTAAAGGCAAGCAGAGAAGGCAAGAGCGTTGAGATTGAAGGTGGATCTGATGAGGACATTAAGATTGTTTCTGTTCCGGTAAGTATAATATTTATTGTCGGTGGAGCGATCGCAATAGCATTTGGTGGAGATGTTACTGTAGATGCCGCATCGAGGATCGCAAGCGATCTCGGAATGAGCCAAACGCTTATCGGACTTACGATCGTTTCGATAGGAACATCGCTTCCGGAGCTGGTAACTTCTATTGTTGCAGCCAGAAAGAATGAAGTTGATATGGCACTCGGTAATGCGATAGGATCCAATATATTTAATATACTTATGGTGCTTGGTGTGGCTTCTGCAATCAGTCCGATCAGCATAATCAAAGAGAACATTATAGATATGTGCGTACTTATTGTGTTTACCGTGTGCGTATGGATATTTGCAGGGACTAAGAAAAAAATTGGGAAGATAGAAGGTTTCTGTATGGTTGCGTTTTACTTAGCGTATGCGGTGTACATCATAATAAGATGATGTTAAGGGCAAAATGATCTTTGAACGAAACATTATAGTAAGATAATGTTGAGAACAATATATTTTCGAACGAAACATTATTGGAGATATATGAGGGATAAGACAAATGATATTATTTTTAAAAATTTTTTTCACAGAATTTATAGCAGAGATGGGAGATAAAACGCAGCTTATGCTGATCGCTCTTACATCTAAGTACAAGTTAAGAGATATTATATGTGGAACGGCTATTGCCATCCTTGTACTAAATGGACTTGCTGTTCTTGCCGGCGGATTGGTTAGTGAATTGATTCCGGAATGGCTTATTAAAATGATCGCAGCATTTGCTTTTCTTTATTTTGCAGCATCAACGATCGCAGGGGATGAGGAAGAAGAGGAAGAAGGCAGCAGATCAAAGATTCAGTTTGCTCCACTTGCAGTATTTTGCACATTTTTTGTAGCAGAGCTTGGCGATAAGACACAGCTTACTGCCATTACTTTTGGTGCTAATGAAGGTATGAGTGCAGCATTTGTCGTATGGATCGGCTGTTCTTTGGGACTTTTTGCAGCAGATATTCTTGGAATGTTGATTGGCTATTTGTTAAAGAGCAAGGCACCGGATGGACTGCTGAATACACTTGCCGTTGCCATCTTCTCCGTATTTGGTGTATACACACTTTATCAGGGGCTAAAGCTGATAAGAGCAAGCGTTTATGCAATTCCGGTATTCCCGATCCTAATTGTGATAACGGTTATTTTTGCAGGTTTGTGTGGCTGGCTGTTTTACAGAAAAATGAAAAAGAAGGATGTAAACTAATCAAGAATAAGAAAAGCAGAAGATGCATTTGACATATGAGAAGTTAAATGTTAGTATACTGATAGAAAAGGTGCTACCGATAGACGGTTAGCCTTGATATAGTAAGTAGTGAAAATAACCGCTTAGTTTATCAGACTGGGGCGGTTATTTTTGTGTCTGATCATTGCTCTTAGAACCAACGGTATAACCAAGAGCAAAGCAAGTCATACATAAGCTGATAATGGCTATAAATAAATCCGTTGTAAGCATAAGCACAAAACCTCCTCGTAAGATCTCCTAATAGGACTTCTATGTAAACACAAGGCTATAACTCCTGTGGAGAAGGCTAACCGCCTACCGAATAGGGTAGCACAAATATTATTATAGCATACATATATTATGAGTATTCAGCCGAATGCCAGCTTGACGATGATCGGATTGGCGGCACCAGTTTCAACGGTGGTTGGAATCGTGCTGAATGTGAGCTTTTACCTGTGGTATAACCGAGGGGAAAGGAAAGAATAATTTGGACGCAAGTTATCGTTTTTTTCAAAATAGAGCGTGTGAATTTTTTCCATGTCATGCGGTAGAAGATGTGGAAAAGTTTAACTGTCTATTTTGCTATTGTCCGCTATATTTGCGGGAGAAATGTCTTGGAAATCCGTCTTATCTGGTTGATGGGCGAGGATGTAAGATCAAGGACTGTAGTAATTGTACGGTAGTGCATCGACCGGAGATGTATGATGAGATCATGCATCAGCTTAGCAGACAAGATCAAGTGTTGGAGTTATCGATTCGCAGTTTTTGGAATGAAATTTTAGAGCGGATGGCAGAGATTGCCGGATGGCATCAAATGGACGAGGAGATGAAAAGGGAGCATCGTTCGACAGCGGTGAGTGCGGTCACTAATCTGTTGCAAAAACATAAATATTTGTATCGGGTAGAAGTGATGTTGCAGCCATTTGATAAGTCTTGTGTGCAGAATGGCTGGTTTCAGTTTGGCGGACAGGAGATCCGATGCAATGTGTTAGAGCGGATCGATCGCAGCCAAGTGGAAAATGGCTATATCTATGCATTTCATGCACCGGATATCAATGTAGACGAGGGAGAGTCGCTGCTTGCTAAATATTATTTGGAAGTATTTCAGATTGCCTGTATGGATGTCTGTAGACAACAGATACAGGACTATTTGGAACGTAAACACAGTGTCCTTCAGAAACAATACTGCAGTCCGTCTTTTGGACCAGGATATTATGGAATGGACATTGATGCAGTTCCTAAATTAATCTCATTTCTTGAGGCTGATACAGTTGGCGTGAAGTGGCAGGAGGATAAGTTGTATCCAATCATGAGTTTGGTTGGGGTGTATCTGATCAGTAAGGGCGAACTGTTAGCTGAATGCAAGGACTGTGCCGGTTGTTTGGGCCAGGCGGGTGGCTGCCAGTATTGTATGAATCGATAAGAGCATCCATGCAGGATACGACAAGGATCAGCTATCTTTCAATGTTGGAGAAAATTTGGGGAAAATTGGAGTGACTTATCATGAGTGAAATTACAATAAGAACAGCAAGGCTTGACGATGCGTCCAAGCTGGTTAGCATATATCGGTATTATGTAGAGAAAACAGCGATCACCTTTGAATATGAAGTGCCTACGGTAGCAGAGTTTCGACGCCGCATGGGAACTACGATGCAGAAGTATCCGTATCTGGTGATTGAGGAAGATGGCGTCATACAGGGGTATGCTTATGCAGGAGCGTTTCATCCAAGAGAGGCATATGATTGGTCGAGTGAACTCACGATTTATATGTCGCATACAGCGAGAAAAGGCGGTTTGGGCCGCAGGTTGTATGAAGCATTGGTAGATCAGTTGCGCAGTATGGGGATTCTTAATGTATACGCCTGCATCGGCTATCCGCAGCAGGAAGATGAATATCTGACAAAAAATAGTGAGCAGTTCCATAGACATCTTGGATTTGAGACGGTAGGAACTTTTCATCATTGTGGTTATAAATTTGGCCGTTGGTATGATATGATCTGGATGGAAAAGATGATTGGATCGCATGATTCGGTACAACAATCTGTGCTTTTTCCAGAGAGAAAAGCGTATACGATCACAGAGATTGTAGAGGATGATTTTGGCTGTGAGGGAAGACCGGAGGGAGCAGAACCGATGGTGACCGTATCTTTGGACAGCGATCATGGAGTCTGGGGCAAAGTACGCATTGCAGATGCTTATTTGTACGAACACCATTTGGATGTCGGCTCTGTTGTTCATACTACCGAAATGTTTTTAGATAGCATTTCCGTTCGTCCGTGATCCGGTAGCTTTCCACTGCCTTTTGGATGGTTTTGTGATGCACCCATGCAGGGAGGATACGTTTTTCGATATAAGGAATTGTCGCATCCCATTGCTTTGCCAGTGCAGTGGCGAGATACCATGCGATCATCATGTTGACATAGTATTCATCGGATGTGGTATTGGTGACAAGTTTGAGATATTCCGGACGAAAATCTTCGTCCAAGTAAAAACGCATTAACATTTCCATACCATACCGGATGGTGTAAGTATGAGTGGAATGAATCCATTCTTTGATGTGTTTGAGAAGAACTTCTTTATTTTTGGCAAAACATTTGGGCGCAGGCAGATCACAAGTTGCCCAGTTATCAATATAGGGCAGAAAGCGTTCGATTTCTTTCAAACAATTCTCAAAGTCTTTGATATTTGCTACGAGCATCATATGGAGATTGTTTTCTTCGTAATAATGATGCGGAAGCTCATGAAGAAACTGTGCGGACTCTTCCTGTGCGGCAAAATCTTTTGCAAATTTGCGTAGAATGGGTGTTCGAATCCCGATGATCGTTCCTTTGTCTATACCCGGCAGCAGCTTGGCATGAAAATCCCGATATTTTAAGTCTTGTAAATCAAATAATTGTTGTTGTAAAGTTGTCATAATATGCTGTTGTTCCTTTCTCTATATTCCGTAATGTTTCATAATTATATGTCACTATTGCAATGGAGTGTTTCCGATAGCAGTGTATCAGATAGCAGTTATTTTGTAAAAGGTCTATGTAAAATATTACTTGACCTGTCGTAGTAATTATGATATGCTCTATCTACGACAGACGTACTACGACAGTCGTGGTATGACGGAGAGGAGGCAGAAATTTGATCAGCAGTGATGTCATTCGCGGATACAATGATACGATCATTTTGTATCTCCTTCAGCAGAATCCTTCGTATGGCTATGAGATTTCTAAACAGATTCGGACGATTTCCGAGGAAAAGTACATTATCAAAGAGACAACGCTGTATTCAGCATTTACCCGCATGGAGAAAAACGGATACATCGAATCTTTTTCCGGAAATGAGACAAATGGAAAGCGGCGGACCTATTACCGAGTGACGCCAGAGGGGATGGCGTATTACGAAGAAAAATGCAAGGAATGGGAAGTGACGAAGGAAGTCATTGACAAATTTATTGTCAGGAAAGGATGAAGTAGAACATGGAGGCAATTAGGGAATATTTACATAATATGTTCTTGAATCTACCGGAGACGCCGCAGGTATTGCGTGCGAAAGCGGAATTGATGGAGATGATGGAAGATAAATATGAAGAATTAATGCAGGAAGGAATGTCAGAGAAAGAGGCTGTGGGAACGGTAATCTCGGAATTTGGCAATCTGGATGAACTTGCGGAGGAGTTAGGGATTGACGGTTTTGTGAATCAGGAGCAGACGCAGTCAGAGACAAGGGAAAACTCCACTACAGATGACACAAGTAGACAATCCGATTCCCGTTGGGGATTAGAAGAGGTGCGGAGGTATCTTTCGGATGGACGTAAGCATGCACGAATGATTGCTTTTGGAGTAATGCTTTGTATTTGGAGTCCGCTTTTGTCAAGTGTTAGTGATGGTGCAGTGGAAGAGGGGTACATAACGAATATCCTATCAGACGCTATGGATGGTTCCTTATTCCTGTTCGTGGGAATTGCAGTGCTGTTGTTTATTATGGCCTCCAATTGTCATAAACGCTATGCGAAGATCAAACATTTTACCATTAATCTGGATGAGCAGGCAGGTTCTTATCTAATGATACGGGGAAAAAAGGACGAAAACAAGCGGTTTGTTTTGTTGTGCTTGGGCGTACCGTTGTGTGTGTTCAGTGTGATACCTTCTATGTTTTCTGATTATATAGACAATGCACTGATACAGGAAATAATGGATAGCAGCGTTTTATTCATTGTGGGAATAGCGGTATATTGTTTTGTATATGGTGGCAGTGTGAAAAATCGTTACAAAGACTTGTCCAAGGCTGTAAAAAATCATGCAGGAGCATATCAGACCGGTGGAAAGAATTATTATGGAGCAGGTACACAGCCGCTATTTGAGAAAAAACGTTTTCCTGCCGGAGTCTTTCTTGGCGTACTTCTGATTACAACGGCAATACTTGCTGTGGTTTCTGATTTCTCAAACACTGTGTACCAAAATGCGGACAGACAACAAGAAGATTTTACACAGATATTGAAAAAAATTTCTTCCACAGATAAGATTCGTGCCATTGATGTGGAAGAAAATGCAGGGAAGATTGCTATCGAGGTTGATGATGATATTACAAAGCCCGATATACATTATGATGGCAAAAGCAATAAGCAGCCTCAGATATCTTATAAAGATGGTAAGCTTACCGTAAAAAGTAAGTCCACAGGATCGTTTCATTTGTTTTCGCAGCGTACTTGGAAGCGCAGTTATTCTATGACGATCAAGATTCCGGCGGCGATGTATGATCATGGAAAGCTTGCAGTAAATATGTCTGCAGGGGATATTCATTTGACAGGACTTACCGGTGGTGAAGCAAGTGTTAGTGTGGATGCCGGTAATGTCCAAGTGAAGGATTGCAGTTTGGATCGCATAGAGGTTGAGGCAGATGCCGGGAATGTTGATATGAAGGGCAGTCATATATATGATGTAAATGTAGACATTGATGCCGGTAATTTTAAGATGGATTTTGACGGACCGCAGGAGGCATATGCATATGACTTAAGTGCTGATCTAGGACTCATTTCGGTCGGTCAAAATAAAAACAGTGGTGTTAGCAATGAATATACGGCGCAAAAGGATCAGCAGATAGAGGGATATGAATCCTATCAGCAGATAAAAGCCGATGTAGATATGGGAAATATTACGATCAAGACAGAGTAGAGGAGGAAGAGACTATGAACAAAGATAATTTATTTTGGGGTGTTGTATTTTTAATGGCAGCGATTTATATTTTAATGCGGAGTGTTGGGATGGCACCGGATGTTAGTATTGTACGGATCATCATTGGACTGCTTTGTATTACCGGATTTATAAAAGCTGCGATCGATCTGGAATTTGGTGGGATGCTGTTTTCGCTGGCAATTTTATTTATTGTTTTTCGTCGTTATATAGGATTGGAAAGCATGTCTTCATGGTCGATCCTGATGGCGGCATTATTTGGAACGATAGGATTAAATATGCTTTTTGGAGATCATGCCTCTGCATATCGTAACCGCAAAAGAGCAAAACGTTATGGAGAGCAGTTTGAGCGGCAGCAGGAGCAGTATGAGGGACAGATGGGCGAAAATACGGACACTTCCGGAGCGAGCCAAGGCTTTTACGATTCAAATATGCAAGGGGAACATATTGTACTGAGTGGATTGTTTAATGGAACGAAAAAGAATCTGCAGTCTGCAAATTTCAAAAGTGCGCTTGTGGATTGTACCTTCTGTGGAATGGAAGTGAATATGACAGGAGTGAATATTCCTTCCGGCACAGCGGTGATCACGCTGGATATTCATTTTGCAGGAGTGAATTTCTATATACGACTTCGGGGGCGAAATGCCGCGCGAGGTGGCGCAATTGCGGCAATTGAAGGGCATCGGGGCATACACCGCCGGGGCGATTGCAAGCATCGCGTTTGACCAGCGCGTTCCGGCGGTGGACGGCAACGTCATCCGCGTCGCCAGCCGGGTAATGGGCATCCGCGAGAACGTGGGCATTCCGTCCGTTCGGCGCGAACTGGAGGAAAAGGTGGATTCGCTTGTGCCGGCGGCGCGTCCGGGCGATTTCAATCAGGCGCTGATGGACTTGGGGGCGGCAGTGTGCGTCCCCGGCACGCCGAACTGCGATATCTGCCCGCTCCGGGCGCACTGCGACGCATACGACGCGGGCGACGCGGAGGATTTGCCCGTGCTGCCGCAGAAGAATCCGCCGAAGCCATTCGATTGGGACGTGCTGCTGATTTTTTCCGGCGAGAAAGTCCTGATGCGCCAGCGCACGGAGACGATGCTGCACGGCTTGTGGGTGTTCCCGATGCTGCCGGGGCACAGCGAGCATCCGGCGGAACTGGGTGCGCAGCTGCACCTTGCGGTTCGGAACGTCCGCCCGGCGGGGGACGCGAAGCATGTATTCACGCACCAAATCTGGCGGATGAAGCTGTATCAGATGGACGTGCCCGACGCGGACGCGCCGAAGGGGTATCGGTTTGTTACGCGGGATGAGATGGACGCGCTGACGATTCCCACGGCGATGAAGGCGGCGGGGAAAGTGGCAAGGGCACGGCTGGAAATGCGGAATAAGGAGACGTGAATTCGCAAAAATGGCACGCAAAAAGCCGGGAGACGCACCATGCGGTGTACCTCCCGGTTTATTTTGTGATTCGTTTACAGCTTCTGTCCGCAGTTGGCGCAGAACTTCGCGCCGGGCTGCACCTTCTGACCGCACGCGGGGCAGACGTTCGCCGCTTCCTGCTTCTGGCCGCAGTTCGGGCAGAATTTCGCGCCGGGGGTCAATTGCTCACCGCAGTTTGCGCAGAAACTCCCCTTCTGTGCCGTCGGCTGCTGCTGAACCGGCGCGGCGGGCTGCTGCGTCGCCTGCATCGCCTGCGCGAACGCCTGACCCATCGCCACGCCT
>OJMG01002632.1_pt1 | contig 14910 bp, 26 predicted proteins | sample 1597141 | NCBI WGS metagenome assembly OJMG01 (sample SAMEA2452119, study PRJEB22498) | human gut metagenome | biome: human feces; feature: human gut; material: feces | place: Australia | collected 2012 | reverse complement strand
CCGATTCTGTCTCCAGTAACCCAGCCGTCGCCAATTTGGCAATCATTAATATCGACAATGGCTACGCCTTTTACGTTTAGACCATTGTTCAAAGCATCTTCAAGATATGTTTTTGCGAATATGTCAAAGTTGGTTCCAGGCATGGCGTCAACAGCAAGTACCAATATATTGGCATCCGTTAATTCTCCTCCATATATGTTTATTCCAGCATCAACCAAGCCTTCTATGTATTGTTCAGAAAGCTCTTTTTGTTCTGGAGAAGGTTTGCTACTACATGACCCCAAAAGGATTATTAATAATACGAGTATAGTCTTCATGATTACTGTTCCATTTCCCCATTTCTAAATGCCATTACCCACCAATCTCCACTTTTATTAACAGAACCTCGTGATGCTGTACTTGCACTATATAGATTAAAAGCGTCACCCCTTAAACTATTTTCTGTAGCACTCCACCAATAATTATGTTTTTCAAAAGGTGTCCCTTTATATGATTGTCCATTGGCGTATTTCCTCATTTCGTTTAATGATGGAAGATGCCATTCCATATTATTCTCAGGATCGTGATTCATTTCTATACAGTATGCAAATGCTGGATAGTTCTTGTATGAATCATGACCATTTGTTGTTTTTTCAAGATTGTAGATGGCTTTCGTTATTTCTTGTCCCGTCATATCCGAATTACATAAAGCCTTATTCCTGTACATAGCAGAAGATACAGCCCAAACTAATCTTGTTGGGCTTATAGGTTTTCTTGCTTGAGATACACAAACAAAACCGATATTTATTCCTTGATTACTGATAAATATTGTATCAAACCGATGGCCTGACTCATTTTCTGTATTCTCTAATGCGTTGAATGATATAGTATTCTTATCTAATTTTAGTTGAGTTATCCAATATGAATCGTATTTTAGGCTAATAGATGCTCCCTCTGATTCTACATCCCTTGGTAAATTTACAATTTGATTGGAATGGTGGTAATCTAAACTGACATTATCTATTTTAGGAAGCTCTTTGATGATTAACTCTTCATCTGGATTTTCAGTGTTTTCAGGAATTTCATTATCCTTAGAACAAGATATAAATACCAATGGCAGTGTGGCCATTGCTAGGAACAAAAAACTTTTCATTTGATTTTTTTATTATATTGATAATTATCTTCTTCTCGGTCTCATCATACTTACAACATTCAATATTTGACGGACTTCATTCAATTTGATTTCCTTATCTGGATATGTTTCCTTATCTGGATTTAAGGAGTGTATAGTTATTGTATGATTTTCTACATTATGGTCTATAATCCTTTTAATTATTATACCATCTTCATGGATAATAACGAAGTCCCATTTGTTGAAGTGCAATTTAGAATCCTTCCATAGATCCATACGGATTTCACGACATAAGACCAAATCGCCGTCTAAGTAACTGTCGTGTGAACCATCATCCATACTATCCCCTTTTACTTCGAATACCAGATAATTCCCTTGTGGTGTATGATCTACAGGAAAGGCAACCGTAGGCAGTGTTTCCACATATTCGGCATCTGCATATCCTGACAGATAACCAGCGTATGCTTTTTGGCTTACAAATGGGAAGTTTTCAAACTCGATAATCTTTGGAATAACTTCGTTATCTATTGCAGGATTGTCTTTTAGCATTTTACCATTACCGGTAAGTATATAGTCAGGATTGACTTCTTTATAAGTTGCAAAAAAATCAGATAAAACTTCAGATGATGCTTCTGTAATACCTTTTTCGATATTTGAGATTTTTTGCTTTGTTATAATGGTACTTTGTTTTCCCATTTTATAACCTGTCAACCCAAGAGATTTATAGGTTTCAATAAATCGTTTTGTTACATCATTCATAAAAAATCTCCTTGAAATTTTTATAGTCCTAAAATAAAGACTATCTTTGTTTCCGTAACAAGTTGCAGATGTTACATAGACAAGATTAAACATTCCTCGAAATAGGTTTATATAAAGTTCCGTTGTAGCTGCAACCTACAACGGAACTTTTTAATTTTTAATTGGTATGAACAAAGAAAAAAAGGATCTTATCATCAGGCTTTTAATTTATGGACTTATTCCTTTTATTGTTTCGCAAGCAATAATAAGAATCCTTATTCATTTTTCCGTTTTATAATTTCTTCATATAAAGTGTTTACCTCTTTCTTAGATTTGAAATAAAGTATCAGAAACACAATTCCAAATAATGCACTTGTAATACATCCTGTACAAAAACACCCATGAATGAAAGTTGTAAACGAAGTGGTCAATAATGATGTAAGCAATGATATAGACATAGTAATAAGAGAAATAGCAATATTGAGTTTTACGCCCCCGTCATCACCCTTCTTTAGATAGTATAATTCTCGCTCTGTAACTTGATAAAGTATGATTTTACCAATACGTCTTTCTTCTATGATAGGAGTATATTCTGTATTCCCTCTTACCAATTCATTTTTTTCGTTCATGTCAGATATTTTTCTTCAACCATTCATCCAAACTATTTTCAAGATACCAAGCAGCATCAAGGCTTGTTTTCATTACAAATATCTTAATTCTTTCAGTCATGAGCATATTTTCAATAATATTCTCGCTTGTACGGTCAAACGGCTCCTTTAGAAAATAAACACCATTTGTCACTTTTACCCACTCACCTAAAAATCCAAGTTGATTTTCAAACTCTTTTACAGATGATATTTTATTTAATTCAGCTACAACAATAAACACTTTATTATTCATAAAACCTCCTATTTATAAGAGTTAACTGCAAAATATACAATAGTTAACAATACGGTCATTAATAGTTAAATAAATAAAATAGTCCTAATTTTAGGATTATTTTATTTGATAGTCCATATAATAGGACTATATTTGCATTGTCAACAATTGATAACGTTGTTACGACAAAGATAATGAATCAATTCAGTATAACAATTAAAAAGCACACGATTATGAAAACATTATTAGAAAGAATCTTCGATCAGTTCGATATAGAGGACAGAGAGGCAAAAGAATATGAGGTTTGCTTGGCTCAACAAAAAGAGAAAGAAATGAATGATGAACTGGTAGAATTAGATGCCATGAGTGAAGATGAAGCATGTACATTATATAATGTAGATAGTAAGGCTGAGGCTTCACAAGCAATCAAAGAGTATTATCAATATATAGCATAACCCTCAAATACACACGATTATGAAGACAAATTTCAGACACAAAGTTTTTTGTATGGCTTATGAAATGATGAAGGCTACAGGTAAGACATTTGCCGTCTGCCTCTCAAGATCATGGGCTTTATACAGGTTGATAAAGCAGATGCACAAAGGCATAGTAGCTTTCGCTTATGAAAAAGCAGATGGTTCGCTTCGTAAGGCAAAAGGTACATTGAAAGATATTCAGAACTTCATTAAAGGTACAGGCACAGAGAATTACAAGACTGTCAGGTATTTTGATATTGAAGCAAATGGTTTCAGGTCATTTAAGGTAGAGAATTTTATCACTGCCTACTGATATAACAGCCCGTCCGGTCTCGATACCGGGTACAATCCGTAGAAGGTATGGCGGGCACAGATGCACACTTAACCGCGATATAGCGGTCGTGAGATACAGAACATAAGCAGATCTGTTGACGTGTCCGGTGAGAGCGGTTCTTTCGATTGCAAGGGTCTAGAAAAAACAGGTGACGTTATGTGCGTTCAAACAGGCTTTAAGTAGTACGGCCACAATCATAGCCCGTCTGGTCAAGATTCCGGGTACAACCATAGACGGTTGGCGGGCACGAATTAAAATAATAATGTATGAAAAGAGTAGAATTTTCAAGTATTGCACAGCTGATTCTGTTTGTGATAACAGTCTCGTTTGCTGGGCTGACCTTTATAGGCATGTTTTTCAATCCTCTGCATATAGTAACATTTGCTATGTCCGCAGTACTTTCTATCGCAATCTACAAAGAAAAGAATTGGTAATTAATAATATATGGATTATGAAAACAAAAGACGAATTAGAGAAACTGGAAAAAGAAGAGCTGATCTCTATGGTGATGCAGTTACAAAGCAATTATGATCTATGGTATAATTCAGCCCAAAAAGCAGAAAGAAAACTGGAGGCTGTAAAGAATACGATCAGTTCTTTGGTGGTATTCATAGACTAATCGGCAGACGGTCCAAGTCCGGGTTCGATTCCCGGATGCTGACTAATTTAAAAATGAAATATTATGGCAACAATCAGGGAGATAATTTTAGGCGTAAGGCCTGGGAAACCAAAAGCGATTCCTTTGTCTAAGGTGTCGGATGTGGCAGGTTTTCGTACGGAAGCTGGTCGTATCAACAATGAACTAAGGGCAAAAGGTGTGAAAACGAAAGACGCCCGTCCTCCATATACTATTTCCAAGAATGCGAAGATAGGGTATATGTATATTTTAAATAATATGGAGTAATATAATTCGGGTATGGAACTGGATATTTGGCAATTACAGAAAATAATAAAAGCTGCAGCTAAAGAGGCTGTCAGTGAATATGCCATATCGAAAGATCCTACTATAGACGAGGTGACGGAAACTCAGGCTATCCGGTTAGGATTTGGAAGAAAGTGGCTGGCAAATCAGCGTGCCATCGGTGCGTTGACTTGTAGAAGGGCAGGGGTACACAAAAACAGCCCGAAGGTATATTCCTTAAAGAAATTGAAGGAACTAAAAGATGGGATAAATCCTTTATTGAAAAATCTTTTGTGAAATATAAATATATGTAGTTATGTCGTTAATTAAGAAATCAAATGAATTAGTACTTCCGTCAACCGTCAAGATGATGATTTACGGACAAGCTGGTATGGGAAAGACAACCGTAGCTTTAAGTGCACCGAAGCCATTGTTGTTAGATTTTGATAATGGTGTGAAACGTGTAAACATGGCACATTTGGATGGTGTGGACATTGTTCAGGTCAGTTCATGGCAGGATGTACAACAAGTCTTACAAGAGGATCTGTCAGCGTATCAAACGATAGTTGTGGATACCATTGGTAAGATGATGGATTTTATTATCACTTATAAATGTGGTACTCGCCAACCGCAGATAAGAGACTGGGGCGGAATTAATGCAGAGTTTTCTTGGTTGACGCGAACACTTTCATCGTTGAACAAGAACGTGGTATTCGTAGCCCATCGTGATACACGTAAGGAAGGTGACGACACGGTGTTTATTCCTGCTTTACGTGAAAAGTCATATAACTCTATTGTGACTGAGTTGGACTTGCTTGGCTATCTCGAAATGAAAAATGAGAATGGCGTACAGAAAAGAACGATCACATTTGATCCTACATCAAGAAATGACGGAAAGAACACTTGTAATCTTCCTGGACTGATGAATGTTCCAACCATTTTAGATAGGAACGGAAACCCAACTACTAAGAATGATTTTATCACTAGGCTGGTAATCGCACCTTATTTGGGTATGATTCATAAGAAAAGAGAAGAATCCGCAAAGTATGATAAGGTAATGGCTGAAATTAGAGAGAATATCGAATTAATAACAGATGCCCAGTCTGCAAATGATTTTGCTGGCCGTATTAATGCTTTTGCTCATGTTGGTAGCTCATTGGATAAGGCCCGTTTCCTTTTCTCACAAAAGGTAAAGGATCTAGGACTGGTTTATGATAAAGAGAGTAAGACTTATGCAGACAAAGCAGCCTAAGTTCAAGTTCTATGCAACACTACTTGATAGCTTTACTAGCTATTTGAGAAGTGACGCAATTTGGGATAGGTATTGGGGGTTCTCTGAGAATCCCCCACATACCCTTGAAGAGTTTAAGGAGGAACAATTCCAGAGCCTGATTGATACGATTAACCGTGTGCCGTTCGATAGTGAGGCTGCCGATAAGGGAACAGCTTTCAATGAGGTAATAGACTGCATGATTGAAAATCGCAAGTCTGAAATAGTGCAAGTAGAAAGATTGTTATCCGATATGATGGACGGCAGACAAGCATTAGTAGGACTACGAGCCACTTACAACAACCGCCAGTTCGATTTTCCAATCTCTATTTGCCGCGAGTTCGCAAACTATTATAAGGGTGCTTTGACACAGCAACGGGTTGAGGCTATTCTTCATACATGCTTCGGGGATGTTCTTGTATATGGAGTGATTGACGAACTGATGCCGATGTCTGTCCACGACATCAAGACTACAGGCAGTTATTATGTAGGTAAATTCAAAGACCACTGGCAACACATTGTTTATCCTTATTGCCTCATGCAGAACGGTAGTGATGTGAGACTGTTTGAGTACAATATCACGGACTTCAAGAATACATATACTGAAACATACACTTTCGTGCCTGAACGGGATATACCGATTCTTGTCAATCATTGTGAGGAATTTATCCGGTTCTTGAATGATAACAGAGATTTGATAACCGATAAGAAGATTTTTGGTGGTTTATGAGCCTTTTCAATTTGAAAAATGAATACGATATACCCAAATTTAAAGCGTATGTAAATAAGTTATTCAAAGAAAGGGCAGTTGTGGAAGTAAAGAAAAAACTTCCAAATCGATCGCTTGCCCAGAACAGCTATTTACATCTGCTTTTAGGGTATTTTGGTAGTGAGTACGGTTGCAGCCTTGATGAAGCCAAAATTGACTTCTATAAAAGGACCTGTAACCGTGATTTGTTTGAGAGAAAGACAGTCAACAAGAAAGGTAAAGAAGTAACCTACCTGAGAAGTTCAGCCGAGCTGACAACTGGTGAAATGACACTTTCGATAGACCGCTTTCGGAACTGGAGTGCATCTGTGGCCGGAATCTATCTTCCAGCAGCTAACGAGCAACAGATGCTCATCTATGCACAACAGGAAATGGAACGAAACAATGAATTTCTTTGAGTCTTTCTGATCTTGGTAGAAAACCTACCTAAATAAAATTAAGTCGGATGTAATTAAAAAGATGTCCGACCTAAATCAAATTATATCCGACGTAAATTATGAAACGATCAGACCTGCCGCCTGACTACCTGATTGAAGCAATAGTCAGGCATGTCAATGCTGTGCTTTCTTTCCCACACGAGAGTAATAGGTATAAGAATGCTGAAAGGCTTTTAAGAAAGGAAATAAGGAAATTAGAAACGTATAAAAGCAAATAGATCATGATGCACAATTGGTTTTTATGTAAAGTATCGTATGAAAAGATACTTGAAAATGGAATGCAGAAAAAAGTGACAGAGCCATATCTGGTAGATGCTTTGTCGTTTACGGAAGCTGAGGCTCGAATAATCGAGGAAATGAGCCCATTTATCACTGGCGAGTTCACAGTTTCTGCCGTAGGCAGGGCGAAATTATCAGAAGTATTCTTTAATGAGGATGGAGATAGATACTATAAGGCAAAGATCTATTTCATCACACTCGATGAAAAGAGTGGTATTGAAAAGAAAACGGCTGCTCAGATGTTGGTTCAGGCATCTAATTTAAAAGAAGCAATAGCCGTATTGGAAGAAGGAATGAAAGGAACTTTGGCCGATTATACAATCGCATCAATTGCAGAGACACAGATTATGGATGTCTACCCATTTGATCCAAGTACTCAAACTGATGAAAACAAAGAAAGCGAGGTGAATAATGGTTGAGAATGAATACATGCCCGACTGGAAAGTATGGGGATAATCGTAATCGCAGAGATAGTTATTAGTTGTTAGTAGCGACCTTCGCCGTCCGTGAGGATATGCGGAGGTTTTTTGGGTATCGTAGATTAAAGGTTAGATCTTTTTACAAAATAATGGAATGCAGGTTTGAATCCTGCCGGTATCACAAATAATATCAATAATATGAAAACGAAAGATATAATTAAAACAGTCTACATTGCTGATGATGGGAAAGAGTTTCTTACAGAAGAAGAATGTAAGAAGCATGAAAAGTTTGTAAAAGATATATTGCGTAATATATCCTATTTCTGTATCCGCTGTGATCCGGATTTGAATGAAACAGGATACTATATGCATAAGATATATGTAGCTGTTCTTTCTATGTGTGGGTTCAAAAAGGAAATTGCTTTTGAATATGCTTTAAAAAGGTTTGGAATTTACTTAGGAGAAAGTGTAATGGGATATGGTTTCCAACCACATTTTAATGTATGTGAGGTCTCTAAAGAAGAATATGAAGAATGTCCTGCTACTGTATGGGGAGGTACTCCACTGAAAAGTGAAAAGATATTTTTAAGTTCCAAACAGGTAGATGGATTTCCTGAAAATATTGATTATATGAAAGAATGGAGGTTTAAATAATGCCATATTACATAAAGCGTAAACCTAAAAAGAAAAAAGAGAACCCCTTGCCTCTATTTGATAGTGCAGGTGTTAAGGTTAAGAAGAAGCCGGATCTGGTGGCCAAACTCGATAAAGTATTCAGCCGCTATATCCGGCTTCGCGATTGTATGCCCAACGGATGCTTCCGTTGTATCTCATGTGGTCAGATAAAGCCGTTTGAACAAGCTGATTGCGGCCACTTCCATTCGCGTCGCCACATGGCTACACGTTTCGATGAGGACAATGCCCACGCAGAGTGCCGGGCTTGTAACCGATTCAGTGCTGATCATCTGATACGCTATGAAGCGAATCTGAAAGCAAAAATCGGTCAGATGCGGTTTGATAAATTGGCGTGGAAAGCCAGTCAGCCAAAGAAATGGACTGATTTTGAATTAATAGAACTCACAAAGTATTATAAGGCTTTGGAAGATAAACTGAGTAAGGAGAAAGGCTTATGAGTTACATATTGCGAGATTACCAACAGAAAGCCAGTGATGCCGCAGTCAACTTCTTTGCCAACAAGATGAAGAAATCAAACGCTATTATGGTGTTGCCGACAGGGGCAGGGAAGAGCCTTGTTATAGCCGACATAGCCAGTCGCCTTGATGGACATACGTTGGTATTCCAGCCTTCGAAAGAAATCTTGGAGCAAAACTACCTGAAATTATGTTCGTATGGCATTATGGACTGTTCCATATATTCAGCTTCGTTCGGTCGGAAAGACATCTCAAGGATCACGTTCGCCACGATAGGGAGCGTGAGAAACCATCCGGAACTCTTTCTACATTTCAAGAACATCATTATTGATGAATGCCACTTAGTTAATCCGAAGGAAGGTATGTATAAAGAGTTTCTTTCAATGCTTAAATGTAAGGTGCTTGGACTGACAGCCACACCTTACCGACTTTCCTCGAGCCGGGATTTCGGGAGCATGTTGAAATTCATCACCCGGACCCGGCCATGTGTTTTTTCTGAAGTTATTTATCAGGTTCAGATTTCAACCCTGCTAGATATGGGTTACCTCTCGAGGTTGAATTACTATCCGATGAATCCTGTCGGATGGAATGAGCTAAACCTGAAGGTCAATACTACGGGTGCCGACTATACCGATAAGTCTGTCGTCAGGGAATATGAACGTATCGATTTTTACGGTTTTTTGGTCAGTATTGTCCGAAGATTGCTCAATCCCAAGGTTGGTGGCAAGCGTAAAGGCATATTGGTATTCACAAGGTTTCTGAAAGAAGCCGAAAGGCTCACGATGTCTATACCAGGAACAGCTATTGTTTCTGGTGAAACGCCGAAGTCAACACGTGAAATGATATTAAGGAAGTTCAAGTCTGGAGAAATCCCGGTGGTGGCCAATGTCGGCGTACTTACTATCGGATTTGATTATCCAGAATTGGATACGATTGTCATGGCTCGTCCAACGATGTCGCTCGCCTTATGGTATCAGATCGTGGGCCGTGCCATCCGTCCCCATCCCAATAAGGAAGCAGGGTGGATCGTTGATCTATGTGGTAATATCAGACGGTTTGGCGAGGTCAAGGACTTGCGGCTGGTGGATGGTGGAAACGGCAAATGGACTGTATATTCAAAGGGCCGTCAATTGACAAACGTAAGATTCTAATGATATGGACATTCTGAATATAATTCGTCGTTTGCAAGATAAACGGCGGACAGATAAGATAACTCCTGACCATGTACCAGATGTGGAATTGATGAGTACAATCAGTAAAGAAGCCAAAAAAGAACTGAATGAGCTATACTCGTCTGGAAAAATAGGAGTTTGTAAGACGCTGAATGGTAAAGCGGTATTTGTGAAGGAATAATATGGAAAAAGGATTTATTAAACTGTCCCGGTCATTCTTCGATAACAAGATATGGCAGGCCGCCCGGGCATTTAGTGAATGCGAAGCGTGGCTTGACTTGATACAGTCAGCACGATTTGAGGCATCACCGACTACGTCGCGCATCGGGTGTTATGAAGTGACATGGGGAAGAGGGCAATATCCTGCATCCAACAGATTCCTGGCAAAGAAATGGGGACGGTCTGAACAATGGGTGAAATCATTCTTGGGTAAGCTGAAACGGGAAAATATGATCGTTACGGATAATAGTCAGGGGGTGAACGTAATCACACTGATTAATTATTCAAAATATAATGGTGATACAATAGAAAATAACCCAGCTGATAACTCACTAAATAACCCACTTAAAGAAGTTAATTATAATGAGTTACAAAGATTGGTAACTCACTTAGTAACCCAACAAATAACCCAGTTGAGAAATGAGCAACCCACCTCTAACCCAAATAATAAGAAAGAAGAAGAATATAATAATAACTATTCTTTACGAAGTTCTAACGAACTTCTTTGTGGGACTTCGCAGTCCCACGAGGAAAAAATCGACTACCGGAACCTCGTTTCTTTTTTCAATGACACCACCAAAGGGGTGTTTGGTAATATCCGATATCCACTTTCAGACAAGCGGAAAGGAATGATCAATGCCCGTATAAAAGAGCATGGCAAAAGGGCATTCGTTGAGATGATCCAAAAGGCTTATGAAAGCGATTTTCTCAAAGGGCAAAACTCGAGGAATTTCACGGCCACATTCGATTGGCTAATAAAACCAACAAATTTTGAAAAAGTAATCTCAGGTAATTATGACAACAAAAATAGCCGAAATTTTGTCTCTGGCACAGATGGAGACGAAGACTTCATGCGAAATATCGCTGAGGGAATCGCCAGGGGCAATTATGAAAAACAGCAACGGGGAGATGTCGGTTAGCCTGTACAACGGCCGTTCTGCTGACCCAAGCGAAATAGCTGTTGGTATGAAACGCCTTAAAGTAGCATTTCCTAAAATGGATAATGCATTCTTTAATCTTCTTGCAGAGCGCGTGATGGACAATGGCTTTTCATCAGAAAGATTGAAACATGCCATAAACCATGTACTTGACAATTTCCAGTATAAGGAATTGAATATTTCTGATATTATCCGGTTTGACAAGCGGGTAAGGTTATATTCCTATAACGAGGTTTGTGTTTTGGTTTCGAAAGGGCAGGCTTCGTTTACTGATTTTGAAAAAAGAGAAATAAACGGGACTGTTTATCGTGTGTTGAAGTCTGAATTACTTTAAGGAATTGCTAAGATGAATAAGTTGAATTATGAAAAGCATCGTTCGTATCCAGTTCAACGAATCTATCAGATGTCATAGAGTTGCTGAAAAGTACAAACGAATGTTGAATGAATTGGATAAGGAGTACGAAAATGAAAATAAAGGAGTTTGACGAAAAAGTACGTATCGGCTCGGAAGTCGTGTTCAAGGGAAAGATATGCCATGTGAGAGATCTCAACCGGAAGACGCATGAGGCATCCCTTGGAAGAGCCGAACTGTGGGTTCGCTGCTCTGAGTTCGAGTTATACACCGGCGGTGAAGTACCGTGCTATGTAGAAGAAAAAGATCCGCCTGTCAAGACAGGTAGACCCAAAAAGCCGGTCATAGCCATATTCAAAAGCGGCAGGACTTCCGTATTCGATTCGATAGATAAAGCATCAGAAGTGTTGAACATATCCATACACATGATCAACAGGGTACTTTACGGGAAAGCAAAATACGCTAAAGGCATTCGCTTCCAGAGAGTATAATGGACGAGTTAAGTCTGAATGGAAAACTTGATATTAAATGATTTTATGATTAGATTACTTTATATTGATTTGTTTTGTGGTGCAGGAGGAACAAGTACGGGTGTAGAGGATGCGAGATATGCAGGAGAAGAATGTGCAAAGGTAATAGCTTGTGTCAATCATGATGCTAATGCTATTGCCAGTCACATGGCAAACCATCCAGAAGCTTTGCACTTCACAGAGGATATAAGAACAATGGAGCTTTCACCACTAGTAGCTCACGTAAGAGATATGAAGGAAATTTACCCTGGAGCACTGATAGTATTGTGGGCATCACTTGAGTGTACTAACTTCTCAAAGGCAAAAGGAGGCCAACCACGAGATGCGGATAGCCGAACTTTAGCTGAACATTTATTCCGGTATATTGAAGAGATAGCCACGGATTACATCCAGATAGAGAATGTTGAGGAATTTATGTCATGGGGAGATATGGATGAATACGGTAAGCCTTTGAGCAAAGATAGAGGACGTTGTTATGAACTATGGAAAAGAAATGTAATGAAGTATGGCTATAACTTTGATTGGCGTATTCTGAACGCAGCTAATTATGGAGCCTATACCACACGAAAACGATTCTTCGGAATCTTTGCAAAGTATGGATTACCTATTGTTTTTCCTGAGCCTACTCATTGCAAGGAAGGAAAGACCGATATGTTCGGAAGGTTGGAGAAGTGGAAACCAGTCAAAGAGGTACTTGATTTTTCTGACGAGGGTGAAAGTATTTTTAGTCGGAAGAAACCACTGGCTGAAAAGACCCTTGAGCGTATATACGCTGGGTTGATCAAGTTTGTTGCTGGTGGAAAGGCCGCTTTCATATCCAGATACAATACGGAAAGATCTCAATACACGGTGAGCTCTGTCAATGATCATTGTGGTGTACTGGCCGCAGACAGCTGCTTCCCCAAAGTACGGGTCTCTTTTCTATCCAAACAATTCAGCGGCCAACCCAATTGCAAGAATATATCAGTGGATGGTCCAGACGGAACGATCACCTGCAAAGATCATCATGCATTTGTTTCGGCCTACTACGGAAATGGCCATAACCATTCAGTTGAACTTCCGGCTCCGACGGTTACAACCAAAGATAGGTTATCTTTAGTAACACCGTTCTTTATGAATTATTATTCTGGTGGCGGTCAACTTGGGAGCGTCGAAACGCCATGTCCGGCCATTATGACGGTGCCCAAACAGAACCTCGTATTGCCGAAGCTTATGAGACAGGATTCTCTCCGTAAATCGTGGATAATGAATACGGCTTTCTCGAATGTAGGAAGCAATATCGATCAGCCGTCACAGACCATCACTGCTAACCGCAAATGGCATTACCTGTTGAATCCCCAGTTTGCCAGTGCCGGAGGTTCGGTAAACAATCCATGTTTTACACTGATTGCCCGGATGGATAAGATGCCGCCTTACTTGGTAGAAGCCGAAGGCGGTATAGGAATACAAGTCACCCCTGAGGATAGCCCAATGACTGCTCAAATTAAGGAGTTTATGGCTCTATATGGTATCATTGACATAAAAATGCGTATGCTCCGTATTTCGGAACTTAAGAAGATCATGGGATTTCCGGAAAACTATGTTTTGATTGGTCCCCAGTCTGACCAGAAGAAATTCATTGGGAATGCCGTGGAGGTGAACATGGCGAGGGTATTATGTGAAGCAATATGTAAAGAGTTAATTAGAAAACGAAAAGTTGCGTAAACATACAACATAGACTGTTTATCTTTAACAGTCTATGTTTATTTTAATTACTCTTCAAAATACAAAGAGTAATCTTCTAAATGGTGAGGACTATTTTCATTAAATCCATATTGCCTTTTGTATAGCGTTATGAATTGTCCTATATTATTTTGAAGTATATCTTCAAAGTAATCCCCAGAGTTGTAATTCTCTTTTGTAGGATAAGACGAACTTCCAGTACATTGATGAATTTGACCGTTCATAGAGAATCGAATTTCGTAAATAGCCATATTGATAAGTTTTAAAAATCTTAGAGTTCAAATATACGGAAATCAATTTATTTCTTTCTAATTTATCTGTTAATTCTATTAATGAAAGCAATATCCATCAAACAGCCATGGGCGAGTCTAATCGCTCACGGTATTAAGGACATCGAGAACCGAACATGGAAGTGTCCTCAGAAGTATATAGGCCAAAGGGTACTTATCCATGCTGCAAAGACTACAGTCAAGGAAGGATGGAGCGCACTAACAGAAGCACAGTTAAAGAAAGCATTTCCTCACAAGAATAAACTTTATGGAGATAATGAGGAGCTTCCGCTGGGTGCCATCATTGGCAGCGTAGTAATAGAAGATTGCGTACAGAACCATCCTTCAGTGTGGGCAGAGAAAGGTTGCTGGAACTGGGTGCTGAGGGATGCGGTTCTGTTTGACAATCCGATTATGAATGTGAAAGGGAAATTGGGATTTTGGAATTATAATTTGGAGGATTAAGCGATGAAAACATTTACGATAAGCGTTCCGACAAAAAAAGAAGAAATAAAGAACTGTTTTATGCAGTTGTTCGGCTGGATGACGCATCCTGGTAGGATGAAAAGGAATAAATCACTATTTGATAAATTGTATAATGAAATATGTGATGAATTAAATTCAGGATACTGGAGAAACGACATTTCGAAAGATATGAGAGACCGTCTTACGTCGTATCCATATGGAAAGATTGCAGAGATGATTATTGAAAAGAAAAAAGAACTGATATGAACTTAAATGAATTAAGAGATAAAGCCTACCAGTGCGCAGTAGTCCACGGCTGGCATGAAGAAAAACTGAGCAATGAGCATTTTCTTTGCCTGGTAATATCTGAATTGATGGAAGCCGTGGAAGCGGACCGGAAAGGGAAACATTCTAAAATTGGGATGTTCAAAGAATGGCAGGGTAATAGCATTCCATTATCCGAAGAAACGAGACAGAGA
>OJMG01002622.1_pt1 | contig 14934 bp, 15 predicted proteins | sample 1597141 | NCBI WGS metagenome assembly OJMG01 (sample SAMEA2452119, study PRJEB22498) | human gut metagenome | biome: human feces; feature: human gut; material: feces | place: Australia | collected 2012 | reverse complement strand
TCTACAAGCAAGAACTTGAAGAAGCCATATCGTGCGCTATCCAGAAAGGAACAAGCGCGATCACATTGAGCAAGCGAATATCCAAATATCTGCTTGACTTCCCCAGCTTGCAAAGGGATTATAAGGAGAGATTCGGCACGGCAAGCCGCTCAGCCGACTGCGAATACCGCTCCCTGCGCCTCGCCGCCTCCGAAATCAACATGGCTTACCGCATGGCGGAGAACGAACGCTGGCGGCAGATGGACTTCGTTGTGGGGTATGAAATCAAGTTGAGCAATACCCATCCGGAACATGACATTTGCGACATGCTTGCCGGGAAATACCCGAAAAACTTTGTGTGGACAGGTTGGCATCCTTTGGATAGATGTTACAAGATACCTATTCTAAAGACGGAGGAAGAGTTTTGGGAATGGGATGGACGTAGTGAAATTGACACAACAAGCGTGAATGAGGTGAAAGATGTACCGGACGGATTTAAAAAGTGGGTGCTCGACAATCAGGAAAGAATTAGAGAAGCAAAGAGGCGAAACACTTTACCGTATTTTTTACGTGACAACAAATCCGTCTATCAGAAAGTTACAGTTGAAAGTTCTGTTTCGGAAATCGTAAAGCGTGCATCATCAGTAGGCAATGAGGTACAGGCTCTTGCCGAACGGATAGCATCCAAGAATAAAGGCTTCGTAACTCCCATAAATTTCAAGAGTGCCGCATCCATCACAAGAAAGGTCACAACTGAGGGTATAACTCCATACGATATAAAGGATGCTGTAAGGACTACCATTATAGTACCCAAAGGTCAGATAGAAAATGTTCTGGCAGAGCTATCCAGCATGAATGTGTTTTTAAGGCTCAAAAGGCAAAGACCGGAATCTTTTATGGGATATAGCGGAAACATTGTAAACATTAAAACTTCGGATGGGCTTACGGCAGAAATTCAGGTCAATACAGAACGAATGATTTATGCGAAAGAAAAACCAGAGGATGCCAAACGCATTCTTGGCGAGAAACGCTGGAAAGAGATACAGGAGCAAACCGGTATGGAAGGAGGGCTTGGACATAAATATTACGAAGAATGGCGCGTTCTTGATAAGGCAAGCAATGATTCGCAAAAAATAGCTCAAAAATCAATTGAATATTATAGGCATTTCCAATAAAAATAACTATCTTTACATATAAATATGAACCAAAAGATTCTACAAAAAAGACTACAGGTTGGAGAAATCATTTATTTATTAGATGATTTTGAAGAAGTGGTAGTGCGGCTTGTATATGAAGATGATAGAACAAAATCATTCCTTAAACATAGAGGTCGCAAAGAGATTGAATTACCACAATCAAATGAAACAATTTGCAACGTAATTCTTGGTGGTAAAGAAATATCCAAATACGAATATGACAGTTACTAATCCTTTATTAGAAAAAGCTCTCCAGATAGCAGTTAAAGCTCATGAAGGGCAAGTAGACAAAGCTGGAGCAGCCTATATTTTTCATCCTATTCGTGTGTCGAACCGTTGTAAGACCGATGATGAGCGTATTGTTGCTTTGTTGCACGATACGATAGAAGATACAAACATCACACCTGAATATTTGCTTTCAGAAGGATTCTCTCGTAATATTGTAGATGCGATACTGTCTGTCACCCGTAATGAAGAAGAAAGCTATGAAGATTTTGTTAAACGTTCATACCTCAATCCTATTGGCCGCCAAGTGAAAATACACGACTTGGAAGATAACATGGATATTACTCGGCTGGAGCAAATCACGGAGAAGGATTTGGCGAGATTGAATAAATACCTCAAAGCATATAGGTATTTGATAGGATAAAATTTCTGTTTATTTTTAGATGTTAGAGTGGCTTTTAAGTCGCTCTTTTTTTGTATCTGTTTACGCTCAAAGTGAGCAAAAGTTAAATATCTGATTATGAACAAATTAACAGTATAAATATTTGGCTAACTATCTGAAAATAAGTATCTTTACATATCAAATAAAAGAAACATATAATACTAATAATTAAAAGACAAGAGCAATGAAAGCAACAAACCTTTTCAATTATAAAAAAGAAGATTTTGAGACTGTTGAATCGTTCTCAAAAAGGGTATATGAAACAGCAAAGAGGTACAGACGTTCTTTACATTTTACACCGCAAGAAAGCTATCATGTATTGATGATATTGGCAAGATATTATAAAGAAAGCACATCCGATATTCTTTCTGCTATAAGAGATATAGAATGGAATCATCCATCTAAGAAATATCGTATACAATGGGTGAAATGCTTGGCGGAACATTACTTAGTGATAGATAAAAGATAAGTTTAACCGGTAGGGCAAAAGCCCTACACAATATAAAGAGCAATGAAAAAGAAAGCCGTAGAATACAGCATAACAGCAAAGAAACAAGATTTTGAAATAATCAAAGTACGTTCTTCAGAAGATGCGTTTAATTTTTCCAGAAAGTTCTATCACGAGGATGTATTAATCTATGAAAGTGCTTTTATTATTTTATTGAATCAGGCCAATAACATAACAGGGTATGCTAAAATATCACAAGGTGGAATAAGCCAAACTTTAGTAGATAGAAGAATCATTGCCAAATACGCTATTGATGCACTTTCTTCGGCTGTAATCTTCGTACACAATCACCCATCCGGAAACATAAAACCAAGCCAAGAGGATATAAAGCTTTCTGACGAAATAAAGAAGGGACTTGCCCTTTTCGGTATAAAATTACTTGATAGCATTATAATCAGTGATGATAAATACTACTCGATGTTAGACGAAGGGATATTAGTATAAACGGCCACAATGACAAGACAATAATAGCGCGTTGGGGCTTCGGCCAACGTTCCTTGAAGTGTACCTGATAGACTGAAATCTATCAGGTATCGCTGTAATGGGTGATTAAGAACAAAATACTACTCTTTCGTAAAAAAATATATATTATATATTTGTTTTTCAATCATTTTTATTATCTTTGTCATAAGAAATGCGTATGAAGATGTACGCCACAGAACTTGTCGTTGTGATATATTGCAAATGCAAGCAAAATCACATTTAAACCTTCCATTGTTTGAGGTTAGTTCTACACGGATAGTCTGCTGGCATACGTTGCTGCGCAGGCTATTCGTGTTTTTAACTAAATGTATTGTACAATGGACAGAAAACAAAAAGTTCTATTGATGTTGAAACCGAAAGTGAAGGCGTTCGGGTTCAATAAAAAGGAGCTGATGGGTATCGCCGCTAAAATTGCCGATAACCTGACCTCCGCAGAAGACGCCTTAGATGAGGATGTAAACGCAGAAGTCGAAGAACGAATTGATGCGGTTCTCCCATTTCTGCAAGTCAGCCAGTCCTATGCCAATCGTCTTGCTGAAGACGCACGCAGAAAGAATGATGACGATGAAACCGATGACGAAGATGATAATAACGAACCACAAAAAAATAATCGTCAACCGGGTTCAAACAAAAACAATTCCCAAAACAACGAAAAGAATGATGATGCTCCGGCATGGGCAAAAGGGTTGCTCGACAAAGTGGACAGCCTCACCAACGAGATTTCTGTATTGAAAGGCGAGAAGGTCGCTACGTCAAGAAAATCCAAACTCAATGAGTTGCTCAAAAATTCGGGTTCTTTCGGCAGTCGTATCCTTAAGAGTTTCGACCGCATGAAGTTTGAAACCGATGAGGAGTTTGAGGAGTTCTATTCCGAAGTGGAGGAAGACCTGAAGAATTACAACCAAGAACGTGCGGATGCGGGTTTGGCTACATTGGCAAACCCTCCTGCTGCCGGTGGTAAGGGTTCAGGAAAACAAGATGAGCCATTTAGCGATGCTGAAATAGACGCTTTGGCTGATTTGTAAAACTAAAAATGAATTTAACATGAGCGTAGTAGATGTAGGAACAATTGAATCGTTTGGGTTTGGTAATGACCCGATAGTCATTCGCAAATACATTGCTGGGATTCAAGGCGGCAAAGTATTGGATGTAAGTGATTTTAAAGGAGAATATATACGTGCCGGACACGTAATTATTCACGATACGGAAAATGACACATATAAGCCTATGCCCGTAAATTCTGTCGGGGATACTTATGAAAGTTTGCCGGGTAGTCATGAATACGTAGGTGTATGTGGTGCTACTAAATCTGTGAAAGAACCCTTCGTGTCGATTATGCACACCGGAGTTGTGAATGATATGGCAAGCCCTTATCCGCTTGATACCATCAAAGCTGCCTTGAAAGCGGCTGTTCCAACCCTTGTTTTTGAACATGATTAAAAAAGGAGGTAACTTATGAATGAATCATTATTTGCAAAATATGTCGCCAAGTTCTTCCCGAAGTTGCAGCGGCTTATTGAAAAGGTGAACGGTAAGAGAAACGGGAAGCTCACTTACCTGCATAAAGGTGAGAATGCTATGCTTCGTACAGAGTTTTCACCGGACAACAAATGGGAAAGTACGTCTGTGAACACGACTTATGTCGCAGCGGATTTTGTTGCGGTGGATTCGGAACTTCCAATCAAGTCTCGTGACAGTATCGCTTCCGCCAACGGGAAGCTGCCCAAAATCGGAATGTCAAAAATCTTAAAGGAATCCGACATCAATAACATCAATGTCATGGAAGCTCAGGGAGGTAACGCCCAGAACATAGCCAAGAAGCTGTCGGACGATTCTGTCGCATGTTCTGTCGGAATTGACGAGCGCAATGAGTATAACTTCTTGTTTGCTTTGTCCAACGGGTATGTTGCAATCAAAGACGAAGACACTCCGGACGCATTACTGCGTTTGAACTTCAATTATTTCCCTAAGAACACGTTTGGAGCGACAGTCAAAAATGAAATTTCTCTTGAAGACATCAAGCGTGTGATTGCAAAGGCGGATGCGGACGGCAACACGATTATCCAAATCTGCATTGCCAAGTCAATGTTTGATAAACTCCGTCAGACTCAGGGTGCAAAAGAATTAGTTGCAAACTACAATGGACAGTCATTTACGGCTGAAACGATTTTGCCCACTCCGACGGCCTCTAAATTTAACGAGGCTTTTGCCGATGACAATAACGGTATCGCCTTTAAAGTGATAGACCGATCTGTTATTTTTGAGCAGGATGGCAAAAAGCGTTCCGTGAAACCTTGGAATGCCAACCGCCTTGTATTCATTTGCAACGAGGTTGTCGGTACGCTGGTCTACGGTCGTCTGGCCGAGCAGTCCAATCCGGTGAAGAATGTAATCTATCAGTTGGTGGACACGTTCAAACTGATTTCCAAGTATTCGCTTGTGAATCCGTTGCGTGAGATTACTTCCGGTCAGGCTTTTGTCGCTCCCATTATTGAGGATGTAGACCAGATTTACATTCTTGATGTTTCAGAAGCGCAAGTAGTGGATACAACAGCGGAAGGTTCTGATTCAAGCGATGTGAAAATCACCATTTGGGGGCAGGCTTACAAGAAACCGGAGTTTGTCAAGGAGTTCAATAAAATCACCGGCAAAAACCTCGCTACAAACATTGCAGACGATAAGTTGATTGCTGCCGTGAATAAATTGAATGATTCTGACGAAGCGATTCTTAAAGCCGCAGTAGAAACTCATAAATCAGCATAAGTTATGAAGACAATCCAACAAGCACTGAAAGATGCAATACATTACGATATTTCTATCGGATTTATTGAAAATGCCTTGATTTACCGTTCTCTTGATGGTGAAGAAGAGTGTACATATGAGGTTATGCACTCAGAATCATATCGCGGTGCTTTGGCGGATTGTCTTTGGTCTTTGGTTCAAGCTGTCAATTTCTCCGAAGCGGACAAGTCGGTCGGTAGTTTATCCGATAAGCAACTGATTGCTATTCTGAATGAAGCCAATTCCATTTACCAATCCATTGGTGAGCCAGTGAAGGAGTTGGAAGCAAAACCAACGGTCTATATTGGAGGATAAGCGTATGTCTGTAGTGGATTTTAAACCGCATAAGTTACAATATCTCGTGGCAACACCCGGATATGACGATGAGAACGGCAATTACCACGAGGGAGAAAGCCATTGGGAAGGTAATATTCCATGCGATGCAGTCCCTAACGGCAAAGCTGAAGAGAGGACTTTTGAAGACGGTGTGGTACGTAAATATTCATACACCATATATCTTCCTTCCAATAGCAAGTCGTTCGCTATTGGCGATAGGGTCAGGATTAGCTTGCTCGGAGGAATTGAGCGGGAATTTGAAGTAAAAGGTTTTCATCACTACCAAAAACAGTGCAAATTATGGGTATAAGAATGACTACCAGACTTGAGAAAGTGAATAAGGCTCTCCTGAAAGAAGCCGAACGTGTAGAACGTCTTACTGTTCGTGCGTTGGCTCGTTTGGGAGAACAATGCGTCACCAAAGTACGTGACCGTTCAGGAAAAGATAGCTGGTACGACCGGACGGGCAATCTTCGCAGTTCTGTCGGTTATGTTATTGCCAAAAATGGTAGCATAATTCAATACTCAGACTTTAATCAAGTGAAGCAAGGTTCAGAAGGTGTCAAAGAAGGCAAGGAATTGGCGGAAGAACTTGTAAAAAGGTATTCCAATGATTATGTGCTTGTTGTGGTAGCTGGAATGAATTATGCTGAACTTGTGGAAGCGATGGACAACAAGGATGTACTTGCATCAACGGACTTGTGGGCAAGAGACCAGGTGTCGAAGATGCTTGAAAAACTAAAAAGACAGATTGCTAAATGATGAAGTCGGATGTTGAAATAAAAGACTTTGTGTATCACAAAATCAAAGGGGCGGAACTTGAACGTGCCGTAACTGGGAAATTAAGCAAAAAGGGTAGACCGAATAAATCGGACAAGGAGGATATAGTCATATCAGTCCTTTCCAATGAAGGATGCGGTCAAACTCAACGGGCTTATGTGAATGTCAACATCTATGTCCGTGACAAATGGAATGCCGAAACAAAGGCATGGGAAGAAGCTACCGAACGTGTCGGTGAATTGTGCGACTTATCCAAGTTCCTTTTTTCTATACGTAAGGATGATTTTCACACAGTGCCTTCGGAATGCAGCCAAAAGACTAATCCGACAGGCGTTTCCTTCGAGGATGGGCATACCGAACATTTCATCAATAACAAACTGTATATTGAGATTAATAATGATGTTTAACTATATTAAGTGATATAGAACTATGGCTGTAATCGGATGGGGAAAACCCCGAATTTTTATCAAAGATTTGGATACTCCTTCTTCAAAATGGAAGGAAGTACCTGTTCCTGTCGAGAACTCAACACAGTTGACGGCTACAAAAGGCGAAAAGCAGGAAGCGAAAGTGGAAGGCGGTGAAAACGAAGATGTTCGTTACACCAAGAACACTTATGCGTTGGCTTATCAAATTCGTGTGGCGAAGGGCAAGACTATGCCGTTTGAGCAGAATGACGGAATCATTGCCAATAACTATGCGGTCGCCGTCCAACCGGAAGATACGACTGTTCCAGGTATTATGATTGACAAATCTACTGTGTCGGCAGAAGATAGTTTCACTTCACAAGATGGCGGTATGATTACTTATACCCATGATGCTTTGAAACCGGAAAGTGGTAATCAGGTGAAGTGGGGTGTTATTAAAGTGACAGGTGAACCAGAAAATTTGACTGTTACTGTTGAAGAATAATCAGTTTTCAATGGGATAAAGCCGAGCGTGGGGGCTTTGTACCCACGTGTTTTGCGCATTTGGTGTAATGGTAGCATATGAACAATCCTGTTTAAGGTTAAGGTTCGATTCCTTAGATGCGCTCTAATTCATATTAGCTTTATGGAAAATAAAGACATTGAAATGAATATCGCAGACACGATTATGGAGAAACCTATCAGTTTCACTATTGACGGTCGGCGTTTTTTGTTGTATCAACCCACGTTAGGCAAGGATTATCTAATCTCACGATTAGTAGAAGGATTAGAAATAAAGAAAGATATTCTGGCTACCAACCCCTACATGGAAGCCTTGCGATTATGCGAGAACAAGAAAGCTATAGTTTGCCGCATATTAGCGTATCATAGCCTAAAACGTAAAGAAGATATTCAGAATGAAGACAAAGTATTAGAAAGACAAAATTTCTTTTTTAAGCGGCTGAATAAGGATGAATTGGCACAGTTATTAGTCCTTACCTTTACATGGAATGACATTGAGGGGTATATCAAATATTTAGGTTTAGATAAGGAGCGTGCCGTGCGCGAACGTGTTTCAAAACTAAAAAATAAAAAAGGAAACGGAAGTATTTCATTTGGGGGCAAAAGTACCTATGGCGCATTGATAGACTTTGCGTGCCAGCGTTACGGATGGTCGGTCAATTATGTTGTGTGGGAAGTCAGTTATATGAATTTACAGATGCTTATGGCTGATGCCATAAATACCGTCTATTTAAGTGAGGATGAACGTAAAGAACTTAGGATGTTTGATAATAATGAAATTATTAATGGGGATGACCCACGAAATACCGATAAAATAAGGGCGATTTTTAGTGATTGATATTAAAATATAGAACAGAATTGTGTGATGATACACAATACATAATAAATCGAAAGGGCCAATGGCAGGATTGCATTTTGATATAACTGGAGACAACTCCAATTTCATGCGCAAGTTGAGAGAAACAGAGCAAGGGGTAAAGGACACGTCTAAGCAGATTGAGCGGAGTGGCATGAGCATAGAGGACATGTTCAGTCGCATGACTAAAGCGGCAACTGCATTTGGCGCAGGCTTTACCGCCAAAGAATTGGTAAGCAATATTGTAAAAGTGCGTGGTGAGTTCCAACAGTTAGAAGTGGCTTTTAATACCATGCTTGGGAGCAAAGAGAAAGCTGATGCCCTAATGGCTCAAATGGTGGAAACGGCCGCGACTACTCCTTTTGACTTACAAAGTGTGGCAAGCGGAGCCAAGCAATTGCTCGCATACGGCGTTTCCGCCGAAGACATTAATAAAACTCTTATTCGGCTTGGCGATATTGCTGCGGGGCTTTCTATTCCATTGAATGATTTGGTGTATCTCTATGGGACTACAATGTCTCAAGGGCGTTTGTATACACAGGATTTTAATCAGTTCACAGGGCGTGGTATTCCTATGATTGCTGAATTGGCAAAACAGTTTGGTGTAGCTGAAAGCGAGGTCAGAGGGTTGGTTGAAGCAGGTAGGGTTGGTTTCCCCGAAGTGCAGAAAGTTATCGAAAGCCTTACTGATGAAGGAGGAAAATTCGGTGGCTTGATGGAAGCCCAAAGCAAAACTATTTCGGGGCAAATATCCAATATCGGTGACAGCATTTCAATGATGTTCAACGAAATCGGACAAGCCAACGAAGGTGTAATTAATGATGTTCTTGGTACCGCCTCATCTTTGGTCGAAAATTACGAGCAGGTGGGAAAAGTATTGCTTAGTCTTGTGGCTACTTATGGTACATACAAAGTAGCCGTAATGACTGTTACCGCTTTGCAAAGGTTACAGGCTTCTGGTATTGCAGCTCTTACTGTCGCAGAACGTGCTCATTATGGTTGGTTAGTATTAACTGCAAAGGCACAAAAAATTTTAAATGCAACAATGCTTGCCAATCCTTATGTACTTGTAGCTACTTCTGTGACAGCATTAGGCATTGCTCTGTTAAATTCAGCAAATAATGCGGACAAATGCCAAAAAGGAATTGATGCTTACAACAGGTCAGTTGAAGAATCTGCGAAGAAAACAGCAGAACATAAGGCTGAAATAGAGGCTCTTTTATCCGTTGCGCAAGACGAGCAATCTTCCACAGATGACAGGAGGGAAGCCTTAATCCGATTAGAACAGCAATATCCTGATATATTCAAACAGTATAAGACGGAAGCAGATATGCTTCGTGATATTTTAAATATCAAAAAGTTAATCAATGAGGAAGACAAGCAACGAAAGCAGGTTGCGGATGAAGAGGAACTTCAACGGCTTAATGCTGAAATTGACAAACTTAACGAAGCTATAAAGTTTGCCTCAAAATCTGGTGCAGGGCTATCTGTACCATCACTTTACAATGAAAGAAGCAATCTCGTTAAGCAGCGTGATTTGAAACAGGAAGAAGTCAACAAAAAGGAATATGATGAAATATTGTCAGATTTATCAGGTTATTCAAATGGGCAGCTTGAAGGTGAAATCAAAGTTAGGGAACGCTTGCTCAAACGATTAGAGAATGCACAGAAAATGGGAAAGAACCTTCGGGCAGGTAAGGTCGTTGGCGGCATATTACCCGGAATCAAGTCAAGCAATCAGTTGCAGTCCGAAAAGCAAGCGATGGAAAGGGTGTTAAATTCCCGTAATCAAGGGCAGACCACTTATCAACAAGATTTTGTAGCCGCCAAGGCCGATTGGGAAAAGGCCAAGAAAGGCTATGAAGCTATTTTAAAAGACCAAAAGGCAACTTCTAAGCAAGTGAAGGAAGCCCGTGAGAAAATGGAAGCCACAGAAAAGGCTTACAAAGACCTTGTTGGCGTAACAGGCAGTAAGCCACAAACAACCAAACAAGAAAATACTATTTCTCAACAGCAAGACCGAATTTCCGAACTCGAGAGGAAGAATGCCACAGACCGCATCCGCCAACAGGAAGATTTGGAGAATAAAGTGGCCCAATCTCGGATAGATGCCATGGATGAAGGCTTTGAGAAAGAGAAAGCCCAAATGGAACTCAACCATAAAAAAGAGTTGCAGGAGATTGGCCGCCAACGTCAGGATTACGTCAATGCCTTCATACAAATGGAAAAGGAAGCTTTTGATGCCAAGGAGAAGTTGAAAGCGTCCAATGACAAGAACTATAAGCCAAAGGCATTTGATTCTTCCACCGTAAGCGTTGATACATCCGCGTTCGACATTATGGGAAAGGAAGCGAGGGAAAGGCAGAAAATGGAAATAGCGGATTTTTATAAGGATTCCCTTTCTGAATATCAGGATTACATCACGAAGTACAATGCAACGAGGGAAAAGTTTGCCAAGGAAAGGGAAAGATATAAGAATGCCGGTGCTTCCGGTGCCCAGTTGAAAGAAATAGACTATCAGGAAGAGGAAACGTTAAAAGCCATTGACAATGAGTTTGCCGCCCGTGAGGAAAGTTTTAATTCATGGGCTGACAGCGTGATTGATTTATCTATTGAAAAACTCCGTGAATCGCTTAATCAGGCATATCAGGAGATGATGAATATGGAAATCAGTGCCCCGAACAATCCTGATTTGGCAGTCAAGAGGGCGAAAGTGTCCACGCTAAGAAATGCCTTGGAAAAGAAAGAGATTGAAAAAGAGGTATCTCCCGGAAAGTCCATTAAGGATTGGGACAAGTTGTATAAAGTCCTTACCGATGTGAATGATGTATTCGAGGAGATAGGAGATACTGTCGGGGGAACATTCGGTGAAATCATCTCTTTAGCCGGAGGTATCGCTTCCTCATCATTGCAGGCAGTGGGTGCCATAAAAGGCATCGGTGAAGCGGCATCGGGATTGGAAAAGGCATCGGGCATATTAGCCGCAATAAGTGCCGGAATGAAAATCATATCAGGAATAGGTGGTTTCTTCAAAGAAAAGTTTGGTGCCGACTACTCGGAGTATGATGCCTTGAAATCCCAATATGATACTTTGATAGACATTTGGGATCAGCTCATAGGCAAAAAGATGGAGTATATCGACATTGACTATGGCATCGAGGCACAGAAAGCAGCGGACGAAGCCGCCCGGCTTGTCAACGTGCAAATAGAACGCCAACGGCAGCTCATCAAACAGTTGGCTTCAAGCGGAAGCAGTGTCGGTTCCCATTCCCTTGGATACCGTATAAATGACCGACTTACGGCAGAAGACTACGAACGCATATCCGGCCTTGTAGGCGAGAAGATAACGGCTGAATACCAATTATGGGACTTGTCTTCCGAACAGATGGAGAAGCTGTTGACGGACGAGAGGCTTGTGTCCGTATTGGGCGAGGTAAACGGTGAGTTCATCGAATACATTCAGAATATAGCGGATTATGGCAACCAACTTGAAGAAATAGCTCAAAAGGAAAAAGAAGCATTGACCGGAATCGGCCTTGACGAGTTCAAAAGCGGATATGTGGATTTGCTGTCCGACTTGGATTCAACAAACGAAGAATTTGCCGACAACTTCGAGAAATATTTGCAGAATGCCATATTTTCTTCGCTTATAGCCAACAAGTATAAAGACGAAATAGAAAGCCTGTATAACCAATGGGCGGCAGATTCAGAAAGTGGTGGCAGGCTTACTCCGGAGGAAGCTGAAAGGCTACGGCAAGAACAAAAAGAACTTACTGAAAAGTTGCTTGCCGAACGGGAACAGCTCATGAACGATTTCGGGTGGAAAACGTCAGGCGTGGCTTCCGACCGGCAGGCCAGTAGCGCGGTCAATGTACAGGCATCCCAAGAAAGCGTGGATGAGACCAACGGAAGGCTCACGGCCATTCAGGAAATACAAAGTCAGATATTAAATAGCTTGTCACTGTTGTCAAATTTAAATTCAAATGTGGTTTCAATAAATAATTTGTTGTCAGAAATACGTAATTTGTCATTGTCTTCAAATGGGTACTTGTTTGATATACAAAAATGTAGCAAAAGCATGCTGATACAGTTTAGTGAAAAGTTAGATTCTATTATAAAATCATTAAGTTAGCCATGAAAGGTGAATTGTTTATAAATGGGAAAGATGCATATTTAGAATGGGGGATAGGTTTGGAAAATGGAGCTTTATTAACGTTGATGACTCCTCCTCCAAACAAAGATTTAATTGAAAATAAGTCAAGATTAGAACATGGAAAAAGAATGGTGATTTCTAATGTTAAAGTTGATGAGCGTACAATAACATTAGAAATTCACATGGTTGCCAAAAATAAAACTGATTTATTTTCTAAATATAATGGTTTCTGCGAAGAACTTGCAAAAGGAGTATTAGAAATAGGTACGATTTATCAACCTGATATAATTTATAGAATGCAATATCTATCTTGTGAAAAACTAAGTGGTATCGTGGATGGTATTATTAAATTTGGTTTAAGGGTATGTGAATATAATCCATCAAATAGGACTATTAATAATTCTCAATAGAAGTGATTGGATTTCAAATATTATTTGTATATTTGGCAATAAATATACTGTGTGAAGATGCACGGCTCTTTTGGTAATATGATAGAGATAAAGGATAACAACGAGGTATTAGTTTTGTCCACACCGATAGGTGTAGGTAGCAAGCGAAAATTTGAGTTGATGAAAGATGACTATATCACGCTCAAATTTTCCTTGCTTAATCCCATATCATTCAAAATGGGATGTTATGCAGAATGTGATTTTGGCCGTTTTGAAATCATAGAAGACCAGAAGCCATCTTTCAACAATTCCACGGGCGGTTATGACTATGAGTTGAAGATGGAAGCCTCTTACATGAAGTGGAAGAACAAGGTCTTCAAGTACACACCGGAAACAGGAGGGAATGAAGCCGCTTGGGATTTGACGGTGCAATTGTCATACCATCTTGACATCTTCCTGCGTAACCTGAAAGTATGGGGATTCCAATATGGAGGTGAGGACTATGAATACGAGATTGACAATGATGTGAATGTGGATGCCTTGGTCATGCACTATTCCAACACCAACCTCATTGATGCCCTTACCTCCCTTGCGGAAGCCGCAAACTGCGAGTGGTGGATGGAAGGCAAGAAAATCCGTTTCGGCCGCTGTGAGAAGGGGGAAGCGGTGGAAATAAGCCTTGGTGAAGAGGTAGAAACCATGAGCCTGTCCAAGAGCAGCGGTGACTATTTCACGCGCATATACGCCTTCGGCTCCACTCAAAACATATCATCCCGGTACCGGAAAAAATTGGAGTTCACCATAGACACACTTGATCGTTCTGGAAATAAAAGTGATTTCAAGGATAGCAAGAAGCCTGTAAACCCTTCTTTTTTCAGGAAAGACCTTATAAAGTACCATTCTTATGAAAAACAGATGGACGGTGTAGGTGCGGTGTCTGCAAGCTTGGCCACTCCGGACATTAAAGAATATGAGTTGTATGACAATCTTACCATAAATGTCATGCAACTGTACAAATCCCATTATGTCATTGATTTGTCTTCAATGGTGTTCAGTTATGACTTTTCGTCATTCCCCAATGCCGTATTGGAGGTAAAAGTGGAAATCGTGGCATCCGAAAATGACGCAAGCACAGTTTTGTCAGAATCAAGCTATACCGTTGACAATTCAAACAAGACGCTGAAACTGTCCAAGGAAAGTTTTGAAAGTCCCTACGGATTGATACGCAAACTGTATTTACGAATTACATATTCTTGTACTTCCCCATTAGTTACGTATATCCCATATACTCTTGTCGGGGACTGCATATTGAGTTCGGTGTATGGGTATGTGGAAACAGACGTGCATTATGTTGATGAAGATGGTGAGAACCACAAAATAGGAGTGACCATCAACCGCAACGCCATGCCCTATACAGACGAGCATGCCACTTTATTATATGAAATCACGTCAAACGACAAACTATATATAGGTGCCAAATTCACGATTGACGGACTTGTAAAAGGGAATGTCCCCCTCGGCTATTTCGATTCCGATGTGGACGGTCTTACAGTAAACGGGGTTGTACAACGCAGGCTGATGCTTCCTGAAGGCACACCGTACATAGACGTTTACCCCGACATGTCACCCGACGAAGTGATAGAGGGAATCGTGACTTTCGATTACATCTATCCACGAAAGGTGCTTTCAATATCTTCTGTCGAGGAAGAAATGATTGATGTCACGGAAGGCGAGGAAAAGAAACCCACAGGAATGAAAGTACCGGTGTACACTATCAAGACTACCGGACTTGTGGGGTTCGACAAGTCCTATGTGATTTCAGAGGAACTTACGGTCACTTTCCAAACGGGCAGGCTTACCGGACTTACCTTCGGCCT
>OJMG01002618.1_pt1 | contig 14944 bp, 13 predicted proteins | sample 1597141 | NCBI WGS metagenome assembly OJMG01 (sample SAMEA2452119, study PRJEB22498) | human gut metagenome | biome: human feces; feature: human gut; material: feces | place: Australia | collected 2012 | reverse complement strand
ATACTTCCAGTAGTGCCACTTCTGGTACATCAGGAACCAACAGCAGTTCTGCTGGCAATAAGAACCAGACTACCACCAGTCCGACAACAACCATTAACAATGGGACAACACCGGGTGGCAGTACTTCTGGACACACAACTGCTCCAGATGGTTCTCAGACTCCTGGTAATACAACAGCTCCAGGTGGAACCACCAACAGCTCTTCCGGTAAAACAGTAACTGGTAACGTTACAGCCCTGGACCCGTCCGGACTTACCATTCAGACCAGTGATGGCCAGTCCTATCAGTTTACCTGGGGAAGTGATGTTCCGGCTTTAGCACCGGGAGAAAAAGTCCAGGTGCAGTATTCTACGGACAGTTCCGGTCAGAAACAGGTAACCGGAATTTCCAGATAAAGTTTCAACGAAAAAGAGAGGTGCATGATTATGAAGATTATCTATGCGATTGTAAGTTCTGATGATGGAACCAGAGTAACGGATGTTCTGACAGAGAATCATTTCAGCGTGACCAGGCTTGCCACCACTGGTGGGTTCTTAAAAAAGGGAAATGCAACTCTGATGATCGGTACAGAGGCAGAAAAGGTAGACCAGGCGGCGAAAGTTGACAGTGTGACTGCATCAAAGAGTCACACAGAAGCAGCAAAGGCAAAGAATACGGGATACAACAGGGCGTATACCACAACATCAGGATTAAGACTGCGCGCAGGAGCGGGGACGAACAAAGATATCATTCTTACAATTCCAAAAGGCGAAAAGGTACGTTGCTACGGATACCACACGACGCTGGGGGATACAGTCTGGTTATACGTGGCATACAAAAAGTATACAGGTTTTGCATCAAAAAAGTATCTCAAATAATAGGGAGCCGGCGGGAGAAATCCTGCCGGCTTTTTTGCTTTTTACAAAAAAATTATTGACATAGGGTGTACCCTATGGTAATATATATACATAAGGAGGTGACATAAGAGATGAGTAAGAAGAAACCAAAAAAGAAGAACCTGATAAAACTTATCACTGAACTGCTGATAGCGCTGGGAACGTTTTTCGCAGGTCTGTCAAGTCTTATACAGGCTCTTAAGTGAGGTAAGGGGCGAAAGCCCCGAACCTTTAAAATAAGTATAACTCATCTTGAAGGAAATGAAAAGGATAAGATTTAGCGAAGTTTTTTTAGTGGCCGCGATCATTATTTATGCGGCATCAAGACACAATGCCTACGCAAGCGTAATATTGATAATGGCGTCAATATATATGGTTGTGGATGTGGCGTACAAAATTAGAAAAGAGTGGAAAAACAATGGAAAAAAGAAATCCTAACACACAGACAGCAGCGACTAAAAAATATCACGAGAAGATAGGCTATATATCGAAAAGCTATAAACTAAGCAAAGAAATTGCAGAAGCATTTAAAGAGACCTGCGCAGAGGAAGGTGTAAGCCAGGCAAGCAAGCTCGCGGAACTAATGATGGCCTATATCCAATCGGTCAAAGAAAGTGAGGATGAAAAATGAAGTACGATGTGAATTTTTCGTGTGGACACGAAGCGACAATAGAATTGTTTGGAAAAAATGAAGAGAGACACAGAAGGATTGAATACTTAGAAAAATTTGGAGTCTGCCCTAAATGCTATCAAGAACAAAAAGAAATTGAAAAAAGCTTAGGATGCAAAGAAGTGAAGATGCTCTACAAAGAATATAAGAGAGATTATCCGGAGTGCAAAACAAAGGCAGGGAGCTATGACGGAGATGAAAAGACCATAATTGTTTATGTGCCAGAGGAGGCCTAACAGATGATAGAGTATATAAATCACTATACGGCGAACACATCCGATCAGAGGATGTCGCTGCCGGCAGAAGTAGATAAAAAGATGGTGGTGGTGCTTAAGAGGCTCATAAGAGATGCGACAAAACATAAGTATCCTGAGATTTTGGATGGGATAACAATGGATTTAACCAAGGACGGCGGGCTGTATATCTGTACGCTGTATGCAAGGATCGGTGAGGAGCAGGTGCCGATCCTTGCAACTGCAGGGTGCAAGGGAAAAGAACAGTATGCCGAGTTAAATAAGACTGTGAGAGATTTATATACAGCGGTATGTCATGATGAGTATAAGATCACTCCAATGCCGCCGATGGTGGTAGATATTATTTTCCCAACGGCAAGCTTGCGAACGGATGCTTTGAGCTGGACGGGAGACTTTTGCAGATGCTTGGGATGGATGATGCTTGAGCCTGGGAGAATAATTTAAATACGAATTTAAATATAATCTATGGTATGGCGTCTGGTCAGCCGCTTAATCAGATTGTGCTTGTAACCCCGATCGGACACTGCAAAACATACCGTGCCGAAAATGTAGGCGGTACGCCAGCGGGTGATGTGAATGATCTTTTTGTCACTGTCTACAAGCTAAATGATACAACGGATACCGCATGGATAGATATTCGAGATATTCGCAGCAATCATATGTATGCGATCCGCAAGCTTAATGGGGCGTATCAAGATTGGATTACTATAGTATGATTATTGTAATGCGACCGCAAATGTAACGCCATAAAAATCCGCTGCGCTTGTGCTTATTTGCACCGCATTGGAATTAGAACCAACTTTGACATACAGTTTGTTGGAATTTAGCGATTCGCCGCAACCTAATAGCTTTAAATTGCCACTTGCACCATATATGGCATTAGGCGTTAATAAATTCGCGGGAATACCAAAATCTGTGAACAGAAGATCTACTGCCCCTTGGAATTCTCCTTCGATGTGAAAGAAGGCAGTTGTGTTTTTATAAATGACGGAACCGATGCAATCCTTTATATAGCCAAAATTCCCGGATTTATTGATAATGACGGTGTGCTGATTACTGACAAGGATAAATACAGACGAATGAATGTCAGTGGATTTATATCTGCCAATGTTACAAAATGGTTTACTCAGGAAGCCACTTTTAGCTATGCACATAGTAAAAGAATGGAGCCAAAGTCTGCTTTGGGCGCTGTTTACAGTACTCGTCTTGCTTCTTTCTATCCGGAAGGCAATATGCCGGAAGGTATTTCTGCTGCAGGCGATGGATTACCTTTCTTTACTCCGTCCAATCAGATACGTTGGTCCAATCCAGAAAAAACATTGTATGACAATCCTCGTATTTTCCTGAAGTCTATATTGAAGCCATTAAAGGGATTTGAAATAGCATTTGAATATACTTTCGACAAGAATATATATGATTATAGCTGGTATACGGGAAGTGTGGTATATACTACTGTGCAAGGTGGTAAAGACACGACTCCGACCAATGACTATCTACAAAAAAAGAAAAGATATACCGACTATAACTCAATCAACTTGTATGGTACTTATGATTTCTCATTGGGTAATCATCAGTTTAAGATAATGGCAGGTTTCAATCAAGAATCCAGTTATCAGGAAACAATGGAGGCTTTATCCTATGGACAAGCTGTTATTGAGGTGCCTTCACTGGGTTCGGGTACATCTACATTGAAAGCTACGGACAAGTATAATGAGTTTTCTGTTCGCGGCGGATTCTTCCGTGTGAATTACAACTATCAGGATAAATATTTGCTGGAAGTAAACGGACGTTATGACGGTTCTTCTAAGTTTCCTAAAGAATCACGTTACGGTTTCTTCCCCTCTGTTTCGGCCGGTTGGAACATTGCACAGGAAAAATTCATGGAAAGTACTCAGAATTGGTTAGGTTCTTTGAAGCTACGTGCTTCTTATGGTATGATTGGTAACCAGAACGTGCCTGCTTATTCGTTTATTCCAACTATGGCGGTGAATAATAAATACAATGGTTGGATATCCAATGGTAATTATGTAACCGCTATTACTTCTATTCCTTCATTGGTAAGTCGTAACTTTACTTGGGAAAAGGTAGGGACATTAGACATCGGTATTGATTTCTCTATGTTCAGTAATCGCTTTACAGGTACTTTTGACTGGTATCAGCGTAATACGAACGGCATGCTTGCTCCGGGTGTGCAATTGCCTGCTGTAGTAGGTGCGGATGCTCCTTATCAGAATACGGCAGATATGCGTACACGTGGCTGGGAACTGAGTTTCAATTGGCGCGACCAGATTGGAAAGGTGAGCTACCGAGTCGGTTTCAACCTGTCCGACAGCAAGTCAAAGATTGTGAAGTATGACAGTAACTCATCCTACATATTAAGCAGCCAAAAGACGAATGCGCTGACGGGTGGAACATATACATTTTGGGAGTTTTATAAAGGTAAGGAATTAGGCGAAATCTGGGGATATGAAACAGATGGTTATTATACCGTAGACGATTTTGTCGATACTTCTTCATGGAAATTAAAGGATGGCGTTCCAAGCATAGATGGCTATAATCCTCGTCCGGGTGATGTGAAGTTCAAGAACTTAATGGATGATGAAAGAGGGACAAATATGATTTCCAGCGGCAACAATACGTTGAATAATCCGGGCGACCGTAAAGTGATTGGTAATGAAACTCCTCGTTATCTTTATGGTATTAATCTAGGATTAAACTATAAAGGTTTTGATTTGAGTGCCTTTTTGCAAGGAACCGGTAAACGCGATAAATGGATTGCCAATACATTGACTTTCCCATTATATTCTGACTTTAAGTTTATTCCTTTATATAAAGGTTTGGGTGATTACTGGCAACCGGTAGATGCTGCCAATGGTGATTACACAGCAGTTAATCCTAATGCTGAGTTCCCACGTATTTATGGCAACTATGGTAACCAAGGCTCTAATTACCGCCAGTCAGACAAGTACTTGTCCGATGCTTCTTATCTGCGTATCAAGAATGTTACTTTGTCATATACATTCCCCAAAGCATGGATTACCAAAATATCTTTGTCGCAGTTACGTGCTTTTGTCAGTGTAGAAAATCTGGCAACGTTCTCATCATTGCCAAAGGGTATCGACCCGGAAACGCTGAAATGGGATTATCCCGCATTCCGCACAGTATCCTTTGGGCTTAATCTTACATTATAAACCTTAAATTAGTACGAGTATATGAAAAGATTATTTATAAGTTTAGCAATTCTCGCAGGAATCAGCCTCTCTAGTTGTAATGATAGTTTCTTGGAAAAGACTCCTGTTACAGACTTGACGGAGAATAATGCATTCAATTCCTACGATAACTTCAAGGCTTTTATGTGGCCTTGTTATGAGATGTTTACAAATAATACTATTCGCACTTCCTTACAAGGATTCGGACAAGACGGACAGTATAAGGGCGATATGGCAGCAGGATACTTTCAGCAAAAATATGAAAGTGGCTACAATGAATTTGCTTATCAGACAGTTGCCAGTGTAGCATCCGGTAATGGCTGGGATTTTAAATCATTTATCCGCCGTGTCAATATCATGCTTTCACACATTGATAATTCTAGTATGACAGAGGCTCAGAAAGACCATTGGCGTGCAGTAGGATATTTTTTTCATTCTTTTTGGTATATGGAATTGATAGATCGTTTTGGCGATGTGCCTTGGGTGGACCAGGTATTGCAGGAAGATTCTCCCGAAGCTTATGGACCTCGTGTGGATAGAAAAACCGTAGCCGACAAGGTATTGGAACGTCTGCAATGGGCGGAACAGAATATTGGAAATTTCACATCACAGGATGGGGACAATACGATTAACCAAGATTGTGTACGTGCCGTTATTTCGCGTTTCGGATTACGTGAAGGTACATGGAGGAAATATCATGAATTGGGTGATGCTGAAAAATATCTGCAAGAGTGTGTACGCGCATCCGAGTTATTAATGGCCGCTTATCCTACTCTTTACACAGGAACAGACGGTCAACCCGGTGCCGGATATGGTGAAATGTGGACAACAGAGGATTTGGGACAAGTTCCAGGTATCATTCTCTATAAATCTTATGTGAAGGATATAAATCCTATGGGCATGAGTTATATTGAACATACTTCTTCACACTATGTGGAGATGAACCAGAATACGGTAGATCTTTATTTGATGAAGAATGGCAAGCCGATTTTGGCTGACGGATCGGGCTACCATGGAAATAAGGACATGTATGCGGTATTTCGTGACCGTGACCCGCGTTTGTATCACACGGTTATACCTCCTTATAAAGTAAAATCTGGAAAAGGCGACTATCCTACCTGGTCGTATACAGACAATCCGGCAGACCGTGAATATATTGATATTATGGGAGCAAATGAAAGTTGCAGTAACCCGGGTGTTGGTATGAAACGTTTGCCTGGGCAGAACTGGAGTGCATCACTTGTACCTGAAATACCAAGATTAGGTACTGGAGCATTTGTGACTTGCCGTTCAGGCTACTATGTATGGAAGAATTGGGATAACTGGGAAACCAGCTTTAATAATGGTAATTTGAATACAGCTGACAAACCTATTTTTAAAATTGAAGAAGTCCTGTTGAATGAAGCTGAAGCCAAATTTGAATTGGGAGTATTTGACCAAGGGGTTGCAGACAAAACAATCAATAAGTTGCGTGATCGTGCCGGTGTAGTCAAAATGGTGGTTGCTGACATTAATGATAGTTTTGATCCTAACCGTGGAAAATACTATCCTAAAGGTAATGAAAGTGGTATTTTGGTTGATCCTGTCTTATGGGAAATTCGTCGCGAACGTATTATAGAATTGATGGGTGAGGGATTTGGTATTTATGATATCCGTCGTTGGCGTATGGCTCCGTGGTTCCTCAATAAACCTGCAACTGGTCTTTGGATGAGTAAAGAAGAGGCAATGAAAAATAATATGACTTTATATAATCCTGAAACTGGTTATTCTGATGGAACTGACGGTTCATTGACGGAAGGTAATTTGTATCTTTTCAATGATCCTCTAAAAGAAGGTAAAGGTTGGTTAGATAAATATTATTTGTATCAAGTACCGACTACCGAAATATTATTGAACCCAGAACTGGAACAGAATCCTGGTTGGTAATTTATAGTGTGATACGAATGAGGCTGTCTCAAATGCGGAATAACGTATGGAGACGGTCTTGTTTGGTTTTTAAACTTAGAAAAATCGAAATAAAATGAGATTTCAGAAAATAGGATTGACTACTGTAGTGTTGTGTACCGTAGGAATACAACAGAGCTTTTCTATCGATATAGTTACAAAAGAAAAACCTAATATCGTGTTTATTTTGGCTGATGATTTAGGTTGGACGGATTTGGGTGTAATGGGCAGTGATTATTATGAAACTCCTAATATAGACCGTCTTGCTACAGAAGGAATATTGTTTGACAATGCTTACGCTGCAGCCGCCAATTCAGCACCTAGCCGTGCTTGTATGATGACAGGAATGTACACACCACGCCATGGAGTATATACAGTTAGTCCTCCCGACCGTGGTGATCGTACCAAACGTAAATATATAGCTATTCCCAATGTAGAAGATGTCTGTGCCGACTTTGTGACTATGGCCGAGGCTTTGCAAGAACAGGGTTATCAGTGTGGTCATATCGGGAAGTGGCATTTGGGGGATGATGAGGACGGTACAGGACCCTTGTCACAGGGATTTATATGGAATGTGGGCGGTAATAGAGCAGGAGCTCCCTATTCTTATTTTTATCCCTATTGTCTGCCTGATAAAAGTAAATGTCATGTGGGATTAGAAGAAGGTATATTGGGTGAATATCTTACTGATCGGTTGACTGAAGAAGCTGTTTCTTTTATAAAATCTCATAGTGAAGGTCCTTTTTTCTTACATTTGTCCCATCATGCCGTACATACGGTTTTGCAAGCACCTGATTCATTGATAAATAAATATCGTAATAAAACTCCCGGTAAATATCATAAGAATCCTATATATGCTGCAATGATTGAAAAACTAGATGATAGTGTTGGTAGGATATGCCAAGTTATTAAGACATTAGGAATAGCAGATCGTACAATAGTCATTTTTTATTCAGATAATGGAGGTTCGGAACCAGTGACAGACAATTATCCGTTAAATGGAGGAAAGGGAATGCCTTATGAAGGTGGGAGCCGTGTGCCGTTGATTATAAGGTGGACTGGTAAAATAGAAGGAGGCATCCGTTCATCTGTTCCAATAACAGGAGTTGATTTTTATCCAACTTTTGTTACTTTGGCACAGGGTAAGATTCCTGCTAACTTAGATGGAAAAGATATTTTTACGCTTATAAATAATAATGAGACGGAACGTGATCTTTTCTGGCATTTTCCGGCTTATTTGGAGTCTTATTTAAACGGGGGAAGAGATTTCCGTGCAAAACCTTATTCCAGTATTCGTTCAGGTGATTGGAAATTGATATATCATTATGAAGATAAGTCTATGGAACTGTTTAATTTGAAGAATGATCTGGGAGAATCACAAGATCTATCAGGTTCAAATCCTGTAAAGCGAGGAGAACTTTATCAGAAACTGATGAAGTGGATTCAAGAAACTCATGCTCCTATTCCTGTGAAATTGAATCCTTATTATCGAGAGTAGGTGAATGATATTTTTTTCTTCTATAGCTTTGCAGCCTAGGATATTTTCTCTAAATTGCCGATGTTTATAGCAGGAGTAGTAATTATTAAATTCAGTAAAAAACAGAATATATGAAAAATCGAAACCTCTTTCTTTTAACCAGTGGATTAGCATTTCCTCTATTAGGCGCTTATGCTCAGAAAACTCCTAAACCGAATATCATTTATATTATGTGTGATGATATGGGTTATGGTGATTTAGGGTGTTATGGTCAGTCCTACATCAGTACACCGAATATTGATAATATGGCTAAAGAAGGTATGCGTTTTACACAAGCGTATGCCGGTAGTCCGGTGAGTGCTCCATCACGTGCGTCATTTATGACCGGACAACATTCCGGACATTGTGAAGTACGTGGGAACAAAGAGTACTGGCGCGATGCCCCTGTTGTGATGTATGGAAATAATAAGGAATATGCCGTGGTGGGGCAACATCCATACGATCCCGGTCATGTGATTATACCTGAAATAATGAAAGATAACGGTTATACTACCGGTATGTTTGGTAAATGGGCAGGGGGCTATGAGGGATCTGTGTCTACGCCGGACAAACGGGGTATTGATGAATATTATGGTTATATTTGTCAGTTTCAGGCTCATTTATATTATCCGAATTTCCTGAACCGGTATAGTAAATCGGCTGGTGATACGGCAGTGGTTCGTGTAGTGATGGATGAGAATATCAACTATCCTATGTTTGGTAAGGACTATTTCAAACGTCCGCAATATTCTGCGGATATGATCCATGAAGAAGCAATGAAATGGTTGGATAAACAGGATGGCAAGCAACCTTTCTTTGGTATTTTTACTTATACGCTTCCTCATGCAGAGCTGGCGCAGCCCGAAGATTCTATTCTGACAGGTTATCAAAAGAAGTTTTTTGAAGATAAAACTTGGGGTGGACAGGAAGGATCAAGATATAATCCGTCGGTACACACCCATGCGCAGTTTGCCGGCATGATTACTCGCTTGGATTATTATGTAGGAGAAGTTTTGAACAAATTAAAGGAGAAAGGACTGGACGAAAATACCATTGTGATTTTTACCAGTGATAACGGCCCCCATGAAGAAGGGGGGGCTGACCCTACCTTCTTTGGTCGTGATGGCAAACTTCGTGGATTGAAACGTCAATGTTATGAAGGGGGGATTCGTATTCCGTTCATTGTGCGTTGGCCGGGTAAAGTACCCGAAGGAACGGTTAATGATCACCAGTTAGCTTTCTATGACCTGATGCCTACATTTTGTGACTTGGCAGGTGTGAAGAATTATGTAAAGAAGTACACTAACAAGAAAAAAGATGTGGATTATTTTGATGGTATTTCTTTTGCTCCGACTTTGTTAGGACAGGAAGGACAGAAGAAACATGATTTCTTGTATTGGGAATTTGATGAAACCGATCAGATTGGTGTACGTATGGGAGACTGGAAGATGGTAGTGAAAAAAGGGACTCCTTTCCTTTACAATCTTGCTACAGATATTCATGAAGACCATGATATCGCTGCCGGACATCCGGATATTGTGAAACAAATGAAAGAGATTATCAGAACACAGCATACTCCGAATCCTCATTTCTCTGTGACTTTGCCTTCATTTGAATAAATAGATTTTTTATTCTGATATTCCTCAATCTATTCATTTAGATTGGGGAATATTTTTTTATGTTCCATAAACCTGCTATCTTTGCCTCGCAAATTTAAAAATATTCCGATGAGAATTTAAAACATTCATTTCCATACAACTATTTGTTTTTATGTTGGGACAGCAGGCGAAATAATTTCGTTTGTGGCGCAATAGTTGTCTTCTTATTCCAACTACGAACTTTTCAGTATTCATATTTAAAATTCTTAGAAAGAGTATGTGTATACATGTACAGTCCATTACTTACATGCATCCGGATAAAGATGTGCTTTTCAGTAATGTCAGTTTTACTATCAGTAAAGGGCAAAAAGTAGCCCTCATCGGAAACAACGGTTCGGGAAAATCTACCTTGATGCGATTGATAACTAAAGAGCTATTACCTTCTGAAGGACAAATTATATGTCCGGATATCCCCTATTCTATTCCACAGCATTTTGGTCAGTTTAATCATTTGACAGTAGCCGGGGCATTGGGAATAGAAAGAAAGTTATATGCACTTCATGCCATTTTACAGGGCGATGCTTCAATAGAGCATTTTACGGCTTTGGCGGATGATTGGGAAATAGAAGAGAAAGCGGTTGCTGCTTTGAATGAATGGGGGTTGGCAGAAGTACCTCTCTCCTATCCCATGCATTTGTTGAGTGGCGGTGAGAAAACAAAAGTTTTTCTAGCAGGAATTACTATATACTCTCCTGCTTTTATTTTGATGGATGAGCCTACCAATCATTTGGATGACGAAAGCCGTATCCGGCTGTACCGTTTTATAACTACTGCTGCAGCAGGGATACTGGTTGTCAGCCATGACCGGACATTACTCAATTTACTTTCTTCTACCTATGAGCTTACTGCAAAAGGTGTCACTTATTATGCTGGAAATTACGATTTCTATAAAGAACAGAAGAAATTGGCTGTAGAAGCTCTGCAAACCCGGTTGAAGGAGAATGAAAAGCAATTACAAAAAGCCCGAAAGCAGGCACGTGAGGTAATGGAGCGTCAACAAAAGCATGATGTGCGAGGTAAAAAACAAAATGTGAAGAAAGGAGTCGGAAAGATGGCAATGCATACATTCAGGGATCAGGCTGAGAAAAGTACTGTCCGTTTAGGAGATGTTCATGCTGATAAGATCCGTTTTTTGGCAGGAGAAACAGTAGAACTGCATAAAGCTTTACCTGATATGAAGGCGATGAAAGTAAATTTCAATTCATCTTCTTTGCATATCGGTAAGATACTTATCGTAGCTTCAAGTGTGAATTATTCGTATGGAGAAAATCCTTTGTGGTCTTCTCCTCTTGAGTTTACCATCAAAAGTGGTGACCGTATTCATTTGAAAGGAAGTAATGGTAGTGGTAAAACAACTTTATTGAGGTTGATAACCGGAAGTCTTGCTCCTACTCAAGGTTCTTTGATACAGGCAGAAGGGCTGACGTACGTTTATCTTGATCAGGAATATTCTATAATTCGTAATGATTTGTCGGTATTGGAACAACTTGCCTTATTCAATAGTGAATTGTATGATAATGAATTGAGAACGATTCTCAACCGTTTTTTGTTTCCTGTTTCCACATGGAACAAGAAGTGTAGCTATCTGAGTGGAGGTGAGAAGATGAAACTTTCTCTCTGTTGTCTTATGGTGAGTGCACAGGCCCCCGATGTTTTTATTGTGGATGAACCTACTAATAATATTGATATTCTGAGTATGGAGATATTGACCGAAACTTTGAAGGATTATCAAGGCACTTTGTTGGTGGTGAGTCATGACAACTATTTTGTGCAACAAATAAAGGCAGATAAGCAGATTGAGTTGTTCTGATGTTTTTATTTTGTCAAGTGCGGCATTTTTGTCAAATTCTATATTTAAAACAAAAATGCCGCAGACTTGATTTATTTTATTCGGAGTTATTATTGCAGTGTCAGCGTCTTTACTTGTAATTCGGCATCTTTAGAATTACCCCCTACCATTATATCGAAGTTTCCGGCTATGGTGCGCATGGTATTTGTCTGCGCGTCCCACCATTCCAATTGTTTGGGTGTTAACTCTAATTCTACATTGACTGTTTTTCCTGCAGGAATTTGTACACGTTTGAAAGCACGCAGTGTTTTAACCGGTCCTTCCGCATCTTCTTGTTTTTTCAGATATACCTGTACTACTTCTTCCCCGTCACGATTACCGGTATTGGTTACAGGAACAATAATTTTGGCAGTTTCCCCTACTTTAATCGTTTGCTCCAGTTTGATGTTACCATAGTTAAAAGTGGTATAACTCAAACCATAACCGAATGGGAAAAGAGGATCACCTTTAAAATAACGGTAAGTACGTCCTGTCATATTATAATCTTCAAAATCAGGTAATTGCGTTATATTCCGGTAAAAAGTAACGGGCAGTCGTCCTGCAGGATTGTAATCTCCAAACAAAACTTCGGCGGCAGCTTTACCTCCGGATTGTCCCGGATACCATGCTTGTAAAATAGCCTGACAATATTTGGTTTCGGGTTCCATGGCAATGGGTGATCCGGAAAAATTAACGAAAATAACTTTTTTCCCGGCATCACAGAGTGCTTTTATCAATTCACGCTGAACAGCCGGAAGCTCGATGTCAGTACGGTCTCCTTTGCGGAATCCCGGTAAATTGACACCCATCTCCTCTCCTTCCAAACTTGGAGATATACCGCCTGCAAATATAACTATATCAGCATCTTTCACTTTTGCTACCGTGTTTTTAATGTTGACTTCTTCTTTAAATCCAAGATCGAAATTCAACTGTGCGTCTCCACTAAAGTATTGGAAGCGGATTTCTATATCGTATGGCTTGCCGGCTTCTGCATGCATGGCGTAAGCTTGTCCCCTGCCCCCATGTTTGTTGGTGAATTTCTTTACTTCTTCACCATTTATCAATAATTGTGTAGCTCCACAACTATAGAAGTTGAAAATAACCTCTCCTGTTTCCTGGGGGGTGAACACACTTTGATAGACGGCCGAGAAATCGGTCAGGTTCACACCGGGAGCAAATACGGTGGCTCCGGAAGTGCAAAGACGGAACGGTGTGGTAAGTTGTGCGGTGGCTACCGCATTTCCTTCATATTCCTTGTTGTTCCAATAGCGGGCGGAGAATCCTGGACCTTCTTTAGAAGTACACTGGCTGAAAACGCTTCTGATTAATGAGCGCTCCACCCAGCTGCAACCTTGTTCATAGATCAGTTTGTCATTCTCTCCCATGGCTGAGCGGATACCTTCCAATAAGGTGATCGTATGTTTGGGAGTACCGTTATAATTACCCCATTGCATCACAGAATCATTTGCGTTAGGTCCCATGACGGCGATGGTTTGTCCACCGCGTTTCAGTGGCAGGATATTATTTTTGTTCAGTAACAGCGTCATTGATTTGCGTGCTATATCTAGTGACAGGGAATCATGTTCTGCCGAGCAAACCACTGAATAAGGAATTTTAGTCCATTCCACTTTGTCAGGATCATCCATTTCCCCCAATTCAAAGCGTGCTTTTAATAATCGTTTTACGGATACATCAATGTCCTTTTCACTGATTAATCCTTTTTTAGCGCTTTCTACCAATGCTTTATAACTGGAACCACATTCCAGATCCGTACCGCTTAATACTGCGGCGGCAGAGGCCGATTCAGCATCCGGATGTGTTTTGTGTCCTTTTTCCCGATAGAAATCGTCAATAGCGCCACAATCTGAAAGTACAATGCCGTCATATCCCCAGTCTTGACGGAGAATTTGCATCAGCAGGCGGTCACTTCCGCAACACGGATTGCCTTCCAAACGGTTGTAGGCACACATTACCTCCTTTACTTTTGCTTCTTTTACTAATGCTTCGAAAGGTACAAGATAAGTTTCATGCAAGTCACGCGGTTTGATATTTTCCGCATTGAACTCATGACGATTCCATTCCGGCCCTGAATGGACGGCAAAGTGTTTGGCACAAGCGTGTATTTTATCGTATTTTTGATTAGCATCCATGCATTGCAATCCTTTCACCACATTTACCCCCATGACACTTGTCAGATAAGGATCTTCCCCATACGTTTCAATACCTCTCCCCCATCTGGGATCGCGATAAATATTGACGGTGGGTGTCCACATAGTCAGACCTTGATAACGCTCGTAGCTTCCTGCAGCCGAGTAAGCTGTATTTTTGGCCCGCGCCTCATCCGATACTGCCGTATAAATGGTATGTATGGCGTCGGGTTCAAAGGAAGCGGCCATTCCTATGGGTTGTGGAAAGACTGTAGCCAGTCCGCTTCGTGCCACTCCGTGCAAGGCCTCATTCCACCAATTATAAGGTTTGATGCCCAATCTTTCGACAGGTTTGGAGTTGTCCATCATTAAAGCTACTTTTTCTTCTAATGTAAGTTGCTGCAATAAATCTTCTGCCCGTTCTTCAGGAGATAAATTACTGTTTTTATAAGCCGGTTGGTTACCGCAACCGCTCAGAATCACAAGGGAAGCAAATAAATATAGAATTCTGTTTCTCATAGTAAAATAGTAAAAATGATTAGTTACATGGCAAAAATAGAATAATTATGAGAATAGTCCGTGTATTTTTTGACTAAAATGGTGGGAGATATTGTTTTTTGTACGAAAAGGTGAGGAATATATAAAAAAACTCCGGTCAGGTATATAGGCTGACCGGAGATGTATTGAAAACAGCAAATAATGACTATTTATATTCTGCCCAGTCTATCAAGCGCATATCCCCTTTCTTGGCCAGTGTATCATGCATAGCCAGTGCGGCAGAAATACAATGAGGAGTCTGTCCTTTGGAAGACATTTTTACATAATCCCAAAGAATGTTCTTAT
>OJMG01002615.1_pt1 | contig 14952 bp, 12 predicted proteins | sample 1597141 | NCBI WGS metagenome assembly OJMG01 (sample SAMEA2452119, study PRJEB22498) | human gut metagenome | biome: human feces; feature: human gut; material: feces | place: Australia | collected 2012 | reverse complement strand
GGGCAACCCAAGACGATCGGGTCCGTGGGGCGGCTCATCGGCGGATTGCAGTTGAAGTTCGGCGAGGACAATGAGATACTGCTGCGCGGAACGTCCATAACCAAAGGATATTACCGGAAGGATGAGGCGACCCGTGCGGCCATCGACGAGGACGGATGGTTCCATACCGGCGATGCCGGTTATCTCAAGAACGGTGAGTTGTTCCTCACCGATCGGATTAAAGATTTGTTCAAGACCTCTAACGGGAAGTACATTGCCCCGCAGATGATAGAGTCGAAACTGGTGGTAGACCGTTACATCGACCAGATTGTAGTGATTGCCGACCAGCGTAAATTCGTATCGGCGCTTATCGTTCCCGAATACAATCTGTTGAAAGATTTTGCCGAACGCCATCATATCCGTTTTACCGATACGGCGGATTTGTGCCGGAATGCCGACATCAACAAGATGTTGCTTTTCCGTATCAATACCTTGCAGCAAGAGTTTGCCCATTATGAACAGGTGAAGCGCATCACGTTGCTGCCCGAGCCGTTCAGCATGGAAAAAGGAGAGCTGACCAATACGTTGAAGGTGAAACGTCCGGTGGTGAACCGTAACTATGCGACCGAGATAGAAGCCATGTACGTGGAGGATACGCCGCCGGAAGTGGATAAGTTGTGTCCCCATTCGCCGTTACCGGAGCAAAAGGAGGATGGGATGAAGGTTGGGCAGTAGGAATCAGGTGGGGGATTCCGGTGTTCTCGTCGGAATACCGTGAATTCCCCGTGTTCCCCTCCAAGGATTTTGTAAAAAGCCCCTTCATCCTTCAGGCTATGCGGTAATCTGTTGTCATATAATACGATACGTGATGAAGGATGGAAATGTCATCTTTCAGTATTCTTTCATTACAGGAAACGGTAAAAAGTTCTGCGCCAAACGAAAAATCAATCTCAGCCAAGCGATTTTTCATTCTCAGCCGAATGAATTTTTGTTCTGCGCTGAACGGAATGAAGCTTGGCTGAAAGATGGCTGAAACATCTTTCAGCTTGTAACTTTAACATTATGAGTGGTTTAATGTGTATCCTGAAGGATGAAGCTTCTTTTTGCAAAAGTCCTGTGTAGGGGATGTTTCCTACTGGTAGGGGGACGACATCCTTTATCGGTTATCTGCTGTTCCTTGATTGTATATTATAGGTTTATCCGAATTTGGTATTTTCTTATTTGCGAGAATGAATCATTCAAAAATGCTATTTTTTTATTCAAAATTTATATTTCTCATAGGCTTTTTCACCTAATTTTGTGTTCAACAATTTGAACTAATAAATGTTATTGATGGTTTTACCATGAAAAGAATATCTGCCTTATTTCAAGCCGCAATATTTATCAATGTATTATTGGTATTCGGGAGCTGTACAAGTGATTATTTTTATCTTGAGTCGGCTCTTATGTCAGCCGGTTCTAATCGGGGTGAATTGGAACGCGTACTTGGGCATTATTCCGAAAATCCTGCCGACAGCCTGAAATATCGGGCAGCCTGTTTCCTGATAGAGAACATGCCGTATCATTACTCGTATGCAGATACAATCCTTTTAAATCAATATTATGATGAGGTTGATTCGGTGATGGCATTGGCTAAAGGAAAATCAAATGAAATCATCGACAGCCTGTATGACAGTGTGACGCAAAAATACGCCAAATACAATCTGGCTACAGTTCCGGACATCATGATTCTGGATGCAGACTACTTGATTAAAAACATAGATGACGCTTTTGCCGTATGGGGTAAAAATACGTGGTCCGAACACGTGGATTTTGATGATTTCTGTGAGTTGATATTGCCGTATAAAGTAGGTGACGGACAAACTCTTGACGATTGGAGGAAGTATTGTTATGAACGATATGACGAGTCATTGGCCGACCGTGACAGGTGTGCGGTTTTTATAAACAATCCTTATATAGCCTGTAATCTTGTAAATGAGAATCTGCGTAAAGCGATGAATCCAGCCATCAATGGGAAAAAAGTATTGCCCGTTCGGCGCATACGTACTTTGGCTCATATCGGCTGGGGAACTTGTATAGACTATTCGTTTATGGCTCAGGCTGTCATGATGGCGAAAGGTATTCCTTGTGCCATAGATTTCACTCCCCAATGGCCTTTCAGAAGTCAAGGGCATACTTGGAATGTGCTGAAAGAAAGGACTGGACACCTGACTGTATTTGAGGGTGCAGGCGAGGCTGTAGGTTCCCCTCATAAAAAAGACCATAAGATGGCAAAAGTCTACAGAAGGACTTACTCGATCAATAAGGTGATTGAAGATTTGTTGAAAAAGGAAAAATCTGCTCCGGAAATATTTATTACCCCCTTTGTCAAGGATGTAACGGATGAATATATGGAAACCGTAGACTTGAATCTGAAACCGGACGTACGGACAGAACATAAATACGCATATCTTGCCCTTTTCGATAATCTTAAATGGCAACCGGTTGCGCTTGGGACATTGTCCCGTAATGAAATGGTTTTCGATAAGGTGGGTAAGGATGCGGTGTATCTTCCTGTAGTTTGGGAAGATACTTGTGCCAAAGCGATTCATGATCCATTCATTCTTGACATAAATGGGAATGTCAGGGTGTTGACACCGAATGAGAAGAAACATTGTAAGCTCCGGCTTTACAAGAAGCATCCGTATCTTCCGCATACATACGGGGAAGCATATCGTATGAGAAAAGCGAAAATCCAGGCATCGAACGACCCGGAGTTCAAAAATATGGTGACTGTCCATACTTATCATACAATAGAAAACGATATATCTATCCCGGACTCCTGCGGATACGAATATCGGTATTGGAGATATTTTTCCGGAGATTACGGTTTTGTGAATGTGGCGGAACTTGCGTTTTTCGAACGGGATTCCCTGCATTCTACTGAAGGTAAAATTATCGGTACTCCGGGAGCATACAGGCCGGAACCGGAGTATCGGAAAGAAGCTGTGTTCGATGGCGACATCCTGACGTATTTCGATGCGCCTACGCCCTCTGATTCGTGGGTGGGAATGGATTTCGGGCATCCTGTGGATATCGCGCGTGTGACTTGCATCATGCGAGGCGATGGAAACGAAATCGAAATAGGGAACGAATACGAATTATGCTATTGGAAAAATGGGGATTGGGTGTCTCTCGGGAAGAAAATTGCCGATGATATTTTCCTCGAATACGATGATTGCCCGTCCAATGCTCTTTTTGTATTGCATAACCGTACCAAAGGTATTGAAGAGCGTGTTTTCACATACGAAGATGATAGGCAAGTCTGGTGGTAGTTTATTATTCATTCAAAAATAAAATTCAATAAAATTGTGAGAGTTATGAAATATAGAGTTTCTTCCTATTTGATAGATACCCCTTTAAAAGCATCAGAAGGAAAGTTGCATTTCTTCATACATGGCTATACCGGAGCGATAGACATTGTGGATGCAAAAGTTGCAGAAGCATTACATCACCTTAGAACCTTTGAGAAAGCAGATGTAGGCTTTTCTGAAAAAACATTTGACCTCATGGTGAAACGGGGCTATATCACGGATAAAACGGCGGCTCAGGAGAGGGAGCTGACGGGAAGGCTTGCCGGGTTGTTGCACAAAGATGCCAAAAGGCATGCAAAAAGCTTTGTATTCATGGTTACGTATGACTGCAATTTCAGATGTCCGTATTGTTATGAAGCCGGTATTTCCGGAAATGGAAGGCATTGGACGAAAAAGACATTTACCAAGGAGTTGGTAGACAGGGCTTATCAGGCTATGTCGGAAATCGCACCGGACAATAAAAAGAAAAATAGCATCATAACTTTGTATGGAGGAGAGCCGTTTCTGAAGGAAAATGTGGATATAGTGACCTACATCGTAAAGAAAGGGCAAGAGTTGGGGTATGTCTTCGATGCCATTACCAATGGGCACGACTTGGACTGTTATACAGAGGTTCTATCCTCCGGTGCAATGCGTCATGTCCAGATTACGCTTGACGGGGTGAAAGATATGCACGATTCCCGGCGTTTCCATTATCAGACGCACAAATCGTTTGATAAGATTCTAAGCAATATCAAGTTGGCTTTGGACAATGGAATTATGGTCGGAGTCAGGTTCAATGCCGATGCGAACAATTTCGGTGAAATCAAGAAGCTGCAAGAAACATTTGCAGAAGCCGGATTTTCCGACTCGAAGCTTTTTTCGTTTAATACTGCAATGTTGAGTAAAGAAAATGCAGATGTAAAAGATACGGATATCAATTACTTCTCCCGGGAAAAATTCAATCAGATGTACACGGAGAATGGATTGACCGTCCCTCATCAAGACTATGGAGTCTATGATAAGGTCATTACGGCATTGAAGAATAAGACCTGTATAAGATTCCGTTCTATTTTCTGCGGTGTACAGTCCGGAGCTTACATTTTGGATCCGTATGGCGACATATATACATGTTGGGAGACGGTCGGCAAACCGGAGTATGTACTGGGCAAGTATGCTCCTGAAATTGAATTCAATGACCGCGTGGTGAATTGGCAGGGAAGGAATATAGGCAATACTCCAAAATGCAGTTGTTGTAAATATGCCTTGTTGTGTGGCGGTGGTTGCATGGCCAAGGCTTTGAAGTATGGAGGAAGCTTTAATGCGAGTTACTGTGATGGATATGATGATATTGTCAAATTTGCTGTAAACAAGGCATACAATAATGCTGTGAAAGATAAAATCATTATGATATAAGAATATATGTATAAGCCTGAATGATGGTTTATTATGTATAATAACTGATGTTTAATTAAAAAAACTAAAAATGAAACAAAAAATCAATTCAGTGGTATCTGCGGATACCCCAAGTGAGGAAATGACTTCCTTGAACAGTCATCTCCTTAGTGAATTCAGCATTGAAGAGTTGGAGGCGAGACTGGAAACGGATCCATTAATGCTTTCGCAGATTTTTGGGATTACGGTAAATGGCGATAATGACTCAATAGAGCCATTATGTGTATGTCGTAAACTAGAATCATGTCCGGAGCTTGAATGTGCATGTAGAGGTGGATATGATCCTAATGTATGTAACCCCATTTGTGAATTTTCAATATGATAAAGTTGTATTATGAAGAAAGACTCTATAATGATGGGCAGTGAAATAACATCACTTAACAAACAGTTATTTGATGATTTTAGTGTTGAAGAATTGGAAGTACGTCTTGAAACCGATCCTTTGATGTTTGCTCAGGTATTCGGTAATGCAGTGGTGGAGCAAGTGGATGATTCTATGCTTCTATCTTGTGTGTGTAGGAAGCTTTCTGATTGTCCGAGTCTTACATGTATGGTTGATTCGTGCTCTGAATTAGGATAATCTGTAGAAAGTTGAGTTTAAATTAGATTCAAGATGCTAAATTCTATAAATATAGTACCGTTAGATTCGGCGTACGTGGACACTAAGTACCTTGTATCGTCGGGTGAGAGACATTTTGTGGTATCCGAGACACTCGCAAAGTTCTTAGAAACCCTCAAACAATCCCAAACTTTTGAGGAGGCCGCTTCTGCATGGTCTGTATTGAAGGGGGAGGCATATACTGCGGATGATGTCAGGACGATATATGAGACTTATGTTTTAAATGTGCTTAATGCAGAACCGTCCAAGAAAAAAACATTTCTTTGGGCAAAAGATATCCTGTCAAAGGCTCAGGTTGATGTATTGCAGAACATTTTCAAAGTCTTGTTTCGTCCTGCCATCATTGTTACTGTCTTGTTGCTGTCGGTTGCCTTGGAAATAGTGTTTTTTATGCAGGGTGTCAAGGTATCGATAGGTGAAATAGATTTGCTGGCCATCATGATTTTGGTGATAACTATGTTGTTGTCCTCCCTGTTTCATGAGATAGGTCATGCCTCGGCTTGCTGTTATTTTGGAGAAAAAGCGAAAAGCATTGGCTTGGGGCTTTATCTGAACTTTCCGGTGTTCTACACCGATGTTTCCGATATATGGAAACTGTCGAGAGGGAAACGCATGGTGGTAAACTTTGCGGGAACATACTTCCAACTTATATTTCTCATTCCGTGCATTGCCATTTATTTACTGACCGGTAATCAAATCGTGAAATATCTGATTTATACCATAAATTTGAATTTTATCTTCATTCTGAACCCGTTTTTCAAATTCGACGGTTATTGGATTATGTCGGATTTGATAGGAATCCCCAATCTCAGGGGAAAGTCTAATTGGATTGTACTGGCTTTAAAAAATAAAATCCTGCGTAAGCCGGACAGTAATGGCTTCTGGCGGCAAATTAGAATAAAAGAACGGGTGCTGTTGATTATCTACACGGTAAGCACCAACCTGTTCTTTGCCTATTATCTGTTCTTTGTGATACCGAACCTGTTGAAATCCTGTTATTTGGAATTACCTGGCCAGATCAAGAGGTTGGTTGTAGATATTGCTGTGGGAAACGGCATGACGTTCAGTTTGATTTCGTCAGTTACAGCTAAGTTGTTCATACTTTTGCTGACGTTTTATTTCTTTTATAAACTCATACGACGTCTTTTTGTCCATGACTAAACCTATCACTTCATATAATTTTATGCCTGCCATAGGCGTTATCCTGTTAGCCTTGTGTTTTGCGCAATCAGGGGCGTTCGCTATGGCTGTGATATATACTTGCCTCCTATGTTGGTTCGTATACAAAGCCGGAATGATAAGGTTGAATGTTTTAGATGGGCTTGTACTGTCCCTGTGGGTTTGGGAATTTATCATCGGAGTGTTTACCGAAGGGCAGAATAATTGTATATCCTATCTTACGGGGCAATACCTGTTCACTACCTATTATTTTATTCTCCGGTTAGGGCTAAGGGATGTTTCCACGGTCAAGCCATTCATACGGATATTGTTGGTGTTTATATTCATGATATCCGTCATATCCTTGGTTTCATTCGGGCTTTTTGCAGGTCTGGTATATGATGCCGGATTCGAAAGCCTTTATGATTTCAAGCATCTGTACAGACCTTTCGGAAGCCTCAACAATGTTTGGGGTACCTTAATGCTGATGCTTTTGGGAATAGCCTCAATCCCGTTACTCACGTATGCCCAAAAAGGAAAGGAGGTGATATTCAGAATCATTCCTTTCTGTCTTCTGTTGGTGTGTCTGGTCTGTTCATTTTCAAGAGGCATCTATATATGTCTGGCATTGACTATGTTGTTGGTTTCCTATTACATCCTAACCACCAATGAAAAGACTCATATAAAGCTTATTAAGTTGGTTTCATTGGCGGTTGTGCTCATCGGTATGGTGTTCGTGTGCAAAGATGACGCTTTACGAACGATGCGGTTAGTGGAAACAGAGTCCCAACAGCGGAGTTTGCAGGCTCGTGTAGATGCTTTCGACTATACATGGCAGGCATTAAAGAATAATCCGTGGATGGGTTGCGGAACAGGGAATTATTCTTTGGCGGTGAATGAATACACTTTTGAACACAACGGGGATTCGTTTACGAATATGGCTCCGAATGTCTTTTCGCAGTTGCTGTTGGAAAAGGGCGTTGTAGGGACCGTGCTTTGGGGACTTGTGTTTCTCATTGAATGTATCATGTTGTTCAAATACAGTTTGGTGGACAAGAGGATTCAGGTATTTCTCTTTTTGTTCCTTTTGGTCATATTCGCACGGGAGATGAGTTTTGCAGCGATACTTACGGACAAGCGGCTTTTGGCGGCGTTAGCGATACTGCTTGCCTTGTCGCAGTGCAATATTTCAAATGGGGAAGATAGGGGCGTTGTATTCCCTAAGCCCGTTTATACAATTATGATAATTATCTGTTTTAGTGGATTGGGGGTATATCATTTCATCTTTTGGCACGACCAAAAGTGCTATCAAGACTATTCGGCGTTTATTCTTAAAAAAGATTATGTCTCAGCTTATGAGAAAGTCAATCAAGCCCGGGACAATGTGGCATCCAATGTGTTGGCTTCGTCCGCGTGCATGGCTATCTATGATGAACATCAAGACGGACGATATTTGGAACTGGCGCAAAAGCATATAGACCGGGCTGTAGCCTCCAGTCCGAACGATGCTTATTTGTCAGGATGCAGAGCCATAGTGCAATATCGGAATAAGAAAGAAAAGGCTCTTGGTGAAGCTAAAAGTTTGGTTGCAAAATTTCCTGAGAACCCTTTTTATAGGTTGCTGTTGGCAGATATGTTGTATGGTGTAGGAAAAAGAAAAGAATCCGTGTCGCATTTTGCCAAAGCCGTCATTGCTTCTCCGTTCATTTTGGAAAGTAGGGCATGGAAGGAATTTGTGGGGAGTGACGTGGATACAACGGAGGGCATTATGGATGCCATCAGGCTTGAAGCGGCAAATAAGCCTGATAATCCGTTGCTGCTTTCAAGATATGGCAAACTATTATATTTGTTGGGAGATTCTGCCGTGGCGAAAGAATATCTGTCTGATGCTGTAGCTATGCTTCCGAACCTGAAAACGCCTTGGGTGTATTTGGCCAAGATTGCAGGGGATAATGCTTCGCCCGAGCTTTTACGGCATCTTACCATTTGGAATAATATGCTTTCTTCGGAAGATAATGACGATTATTCGAATTATAATGTAAAATCAATGCATTGGTATCTTTATCCGTTGCACCGGACCACAGGCTTTCGGATATGCTGTCCGCTGTCGTTCGGAAAGGTCGCATTCGAGGGTAAGGATACTGATATAAAATCCGTTTATTATGATAGAACTTGAAAACATCTACAAGGTCTTTTCGACAGATGAAATCGAGACCTTTGCCCTTAATGGGGTCAGTCTGAATGTGAGGAAAGGGGATTTTATGTCCATCATGGGATCGTCCGGTTGCGGCAAATCCACGCTGCTGAATATTATCGGACATTTGGACAACCCGACGAAGGGAACCATACGCATAGAGGGGACAGATACGGGCAATCTGACCGACAAGGAACTTTCCCGGTTGAGAAATGAGAAGTTCGGTTTCATCTTCCAAAGCTTCCATCTGATTCCAAGCCTGAATATCTTGCAGAATGTAGAGTTGCCGATGCTTTACAGCCGAGAAAAACTTTCGTCGAAAGAGGTGAGGGAGCGTGCCGTTTCTATCATAGAGAAAGTGGGATTGGTATCCCGTATGAAGCATTTTCCGTCCCAACTTTCGGGTGGGCAGTGCCAACGGGCGGCGATAGCCCGGGCCATGATGGCGCATCCCCATGTGCTTCTGGCTGACGAGCCTACGGGAAACCTGGACAGCCGCATGGGGCGCGAAATCATGGACCTGCTGTTGGAACTCAATGCAGAGGGGATGACGGTGGTGATGGTGACGCATGATGCCAAACTGGCTACCGAAGCTTCCGTCAGGGTGACGATGAACGATGGAGAAATAACGGATGTTATCAATGGGACAAGACAATAAAATGGCAACAAGAGATGAAGATGATTTTGATTTATATAAGAAATGCAGCACGCAGTGCATGGGATGATAAGCTGTATTCGACATTTTACATTCTCGGTATGGCGGTGGCGTTTATGCTGATTATTCTCTTATTTACGGCTTTTAGATTGGTAAGAAGCGATGCCCAACCGTTTGTCAATGCTGAAAATATGATTCGATTAGAGACTTGGTTTACGGATAAAAACGGAAATGAAATAGGAGGCATAGAGGCACAGGACATAGAACGGTTTGTATCTGCCTTGCCGGGGGCAACCGGTTACAGTATTAACAATACGGAAGAGGTACTGGTGTTTGCCAACGGAAAGGTGAGAGTGGCAAACGTAGGTTTTGTGAGTGGTTCCCATTTTGAAATCAACGATTTTGATTTTATTTCGGGCAGACCGTTTACGGAGGATGCCATACCTCAGGCGGTCATTACAAAAAGTTTTGCCGACAAGAGTTTCCCTGGTGATCCCCTCGGGGAGAAAATGATAATTCAGAAGCAGGAATATACCATTGTTGGTATCGTGCAGGATTTTTCTTCCCTTCAGAATCCCTTTGAACGGGCTGTGGTTTGGGTGTCGGAGAAATATAACAAGTTCACGCCTTCATACGAGACATGCTATTCGACAAATATCCTTTTTGACCCCAATATGCCTGTCCATGAGATGCAGGAAAACCTGAAGCATGCCCTGACACAATATTACCAGTCCAAAGGTATAGATGCCGACATTAAGAAAGATGACATTCTGACGTTGCAAGAGGCTAAATACAAACATGTCGGGGGAAGTATATTTAATTATGGTTCCGTTGCCATTCTGTTGTTACTTATCCTGATTCCGGCACTGAACATCATGACTCTTAGTTCGGCCAAAGTATATGCCATGACTACGGAAATAGCGATAAAAAGGGCACTTGGCGCGACCAAACGGCAAGCTTTTGGGCAGATTATCTCGGAAAACATCTTGCTTTCGCTCATCGGTTTCATTCTGGCTGTTGTTCTCGTGAAGCCCCTGTTGGGTCTCATTGACAAGACGTTGTACACAAGCGGCAATACCGCCTCGGTACTATCCGGTTTCAGTTTGGACATTACCGTGTTGGCACTTACTCTGATACTGGCATTGCTGTTTGCCCTGATTTCCGGTGGCATTCCGGCATATCATACTGCGATTAGAAACATAGCTGTAGCATTAAAAGGTAGGGACTTATGATAAAGCATATATTGACCATGCTGTATAACCAGAAGAAAAAGTTTACGGCAGTAATATTCGAACAGGTTTTGGTGTTTATCGCATTGTCTGTTTCTTTGACGGTAGCATTGGATACGTTCAGGAGCTATCAGTCACCGGGAAAGTTGGATGTGGATAATGTAGTAGGTTTTGGATATTATATAAATAAGGACTGTGACTGGCGTCAATTTTTTGAAACAGCAATAAAGACAATGGATGTTGTAAAGGAAAAACTTGAAAAAAAGCCTTATGTAGAAAGTATTAGCGAAGACCTCCAGTTTATACCTTATGCAAAAGAAGCAATATACTATTGGGGGGACTCGATTTCTTTCACTTCAGGGAAGAAAGTTTATGTCCATTTTAAGGGAGCGGATGAAGCTGCCGAGACGGTCTTCAAACCGGACATTATACAGGGACGATGGTTTCGTGATGGTGAACGAGTGAATGGGTTATACCCAGCTGTGATAACAGAACAGTTGGCTGTGGCATCTGAAATAGAGGAACCGATAGGCAAAATTGTATTTTGGGGGGGGCAAACCTATTCAATAACAGGTATTGTATCAGGGATAAAGGAAGCGGCCTTGGAGGAGTCGTTTCCAAGCATAATCGTTCCGGTTACGGTATTACTGCCTATGGGGTCGACAGGACTCAGTGAAGAACTGGCAGCGCGGATTAAACCGGGGTATGAAGATGATTTTGCCAATGATTTTTATCTTGAATGGAATCGTGCATGGGGAACCGGAGATGAGGTAGACCTTACTTTTAACGTGTTGGAGCAAAAAGAGAAAGCCAGTATGGAAGATGCCCTTATCCGGACTGTTTCGGTCGGTATTCCTGCATTGTTCCTCCTCTTATTCACGCTTATCGGTACAGTCGGTATCAACTTAATCGATGTGGAAAAACGAAAGCGCGAACTGGCTTTGCGTGTCGCTTGTGGGGCATCTAAGAAAAGCATCATGAATATGATTATTGCGCAGAATGCCGTCATTACCGGAATATCCTCCATTCCCGGAATCATTGTCATTTTGCTCAGTTTCCCGTGGGAGACTTCATTGCCTGTTGTCGGGTTTACTATCGTGCTGACCCTGATGCTGTCCGTCCTGTGTGCATTGTATCCTGCCTTTAAAATATTCAACATGAAACCGGCAGAATTGTTAAAGGAGGAGTGAATATGAAAGGGCTGTGGAGCATATTGTGTTTGAGTACCTTGGTACTCCCGTTGTCGGCGCAGGAAAATAAGCAGCGTCTGACCATCGAGGAGGCCATGGTGCTCGGGCAGGCCAAGTCGGTGGCATCAATGGAAAACCGGAACAATGCGCTGAAATCATATTGGAGATTCCGGAATTATAAGACAGACAGGTTGCCGGGTATCTCGTTATCCGGAACGCTTCCCTCGCTGAACAAGCAACTGAATTCGTACCAACAGGAAGACGGATCGTACAAGTTTGTACCTAACAACTATTTAAGCGAATATTTAGGTTTTACCGTCAAACAAATTATACCGTTTACCGGGGGTGAGATTTATCTTGAATCCAATCTTGAACGGATGGATCAGCTCGGTGCTGACGGGGATGGGAGTTTCCTGACAGTTCCGTTTACGGTCACCCTGTCGCAACCGTTGTTTGCTTATAATCCATACAAATGGCAGAAAAAAGTGGAGCCGTTGAGATTCAAGGCGAGCCAATCGGAATATGTGGCCAATCTCGAAAATGTGAATATCTCGACGGTTTCTTCTTATTTCGACCTGTTGACTTCCATGTCCAATCTCGAAAGTGCTCGCCAGAACAGGCGGAATGCCTCCGAACTGTACAAGGCGGCTTGTGGGAGGGAGAAAATCGGAACCATCTCCGGCAGCGACCTGATGCAACTGCGGGTAGGGTTACTGAATGCCAATGCCAATGTACTTACGGCAGAGAACGACTATCTTGAGAAGATGAATGCGCTTAAAAATTATCTCGGGTTAGATGAGCACACCGAAGTAACACCGGTGATTCCGGACGTGAAAATGATTCCTTCGATCAGCATAGAGGATATCAGGCAGAAAGCGTATGAAAACAATCCGATATATGATAATTTCAAAATCAGGTTGATTGAAGCCGAAGCCAACGTGGTCAAGGAGAAGCGGAAGCGGTTGCCGGATGTGAACCTGAACCTGTCGGTGGGAACGACTGGCAGTCATCCGACATTTGCCGGAGCGTATACCCATCTGGGCAACCGACAGATTGCCCAAATCGGTGTCAGTGTTCCCATCCTCGACTGGGGAAAAAGAAAGGGAAACTATATCCAGGCCAAAGCCGACTATGACTTGACCGTGAACAAGACGGAAAGGGAGGAACGCGAGTTCAACGAGAAAGTCCGGATATTGGCGGAAAACTTCCTGGATCAGCAGGAACTTGCAAAAATTTATAGGGAAGCCGAATCGGTGGCACAAGAACGTTACAATATCGCCCTGAACAGATTTGCCGTAGGGGATATCAGCGTCACTGACCTCAACTATGCCGAGCAGGAAAAAGACAACGCCCGGCGGAACTATATATACCAGTTGTATTTGTCCTGGTACTATTATTACAACCTGAGATATATCACCCTTTTCGATTTCGAGAAAGGGACGAACATTGTTTACGATTACGAATATAAAAGATAATGCTATGATGGACAGGAAATTGTCTGATAAGGACATACGTAGGAAAAAAACAGCGAGATATGTGCGGATTGGGGCTGTGGTATGTGCCCTCGTCGTCATTTCGATTGTGATAGCGAATTTTGTGAAGCCGGGGGTGGATTTGGAATCCGTTGATGTTGCGCAAGCCTCAAAAGGGACATTGGAAGTTTCGGTTGGGGCCACAGGCACCGTTACGCCTTTTTATGAAGAGAGCATCACGTCGCCTATCTCCACGAAGATATTGGAAGTTTATAAAAAATCAGGCGAGCAGGTACACAAAGGCGATACGATTCTCAGGTTGGATTTGTCTTCGGCCAACATCAGCCTGCAGGAGGAAACTGATGCCGTCGAAATCCAAAAGTACAAGTTGGAGCAATTCCGTACCCAAGCCGTGAGTGAAATCAGCGATTTGGAAAAGCAGGTGGCCATAGATGGCATGCGCCTGAAAAGGATGAAGGTGCTGATGGCCAACGAACATTATCTCGACAGCATAGGTGCCAGTACCGAGGATATGGTACGGCAGCGGGAACTGGATTATGAAGTGGCGGAACTCCAGTTCGAGCAGTTGAAGTTGAACTATGAGAACAAGAAGAAGATTGTGGAGTCCACCCTGAAAGTCAATGAACTCGAGTTCGGCATTGCCGAGCGGAAGCTGTCTCTCAAACGGAAAGAATTCGGCGATGCACGCGTGCTTGCGCCTTTCGATGCCACATTGTCGTGGGTAAACGAGGCCGTCGGTTCCGGAGTGGCCCAAGGGGAGCAGTTGGCCGTATTGTCGGATTTGGGTAGGTTCAAGGTCAAGGCGGAAATTTCAGACAGTTACGCGGGGCAGTTCAATGTCGGGAGTCGTGTGGAGGTGAAAATTGGTAGCGTATCTCTTTCCGGTGGCATAGCAAACATTGTTCCTTCGGTTTCCAACGGGAAAATAAGTTTTACCGTGGTTTTGGATGATGCGTCGAACAAATCCCTGCGTCCGGGGCTTAGGGCTGATGTATATGTGGTGACTTCCATAAAAGAAAATGTCATAATGATACCGAACAGGGCTTATTACTCCGGCCCCGGAGAATATCAGCTTTGGATAGTGGACGGCGGCCAGGCTGAAAAACGTACTGTCCTTTTGGGTGAGAGCAGTTCATTATATGTGGAAGTGGTTGATGGTATCCGTCCCGGAGAGACCGTTGTGATCTCGAACATGAATGAATTTAAGACAAAGGACAAGTTGAAAATCAGATAAGAAACATTGTTGCTTACCGTTTTTTTATCTAATTTTGCAACTTGAAATATTCATTCGTATGATAACCATTGAGCAACTGAAAGATGTAAAAACGCGTACTGAGGCGCTTTACCGCTATCTGGATATTGAAAACAAGAAAATCCAAGTGGAGGAAGAGCAACTCCGCACACAGGCACCGGGATTTTGGGACGATGCCAAGGCTGCGGAAGAGCAGATGAAAAAAGTAAAGGGATTGCAGAAGTGGATTGACGGTTATAAGGAGGTCAAGACGCTTTGCGATGAGTTGGAACTTGCTTTTGATTTCTACAAGGAAGAGATGGTTACCGAAGAAGAGGTGGACGGATTGTACGGCCGTACGGTGGATGCCCTTGAAGACCTTGAGCTGCGCAATATGTTGCGGCAGGAGGAAGACCC
>OJMG01002614.1_pt1 | contig 14955 bp, 10 predicted proteins | sample 1597141 | NCBI WGS metagenome assembly OJMG01 (sample SAMEA2452119, study PRJEB22498) | human gut metagenome | biome: human feces; feature: human gut; material: feces | place: Australia | collected 2012 | reverse complement strand
TATGAATAAGAAATGAGCCAGTTGAACCGGCAGAAAGAAACAGCCGATGTAGTAGCCGATGCCGACGAAGCCTACTGGCTGTATGTATCCGTTTGCCAAAAGGTAAAGTTGCTCGAAGATTATAAACGACAAATGGATGAGCTTTTACAACAGACACAGGTAAGCGTAGACGTGGAAATGGCGACCCGCAACGACTTACTGACCATCGAAAGTGAAAAAAGCCAGATAGAATACCAGCTGAAACGGGCATTAACCGGGAAAGAACTCGCCCGATTGTCCTTGTGTCAAAAAATCGGCGTCCCGTTTGATACAAACGTTATCCCGACTGATACCACGATTGTGGTAGAAGAACTGACACCGGCCATCTTGGATTCCGACTTTTCTTCCCGTCCCGAATTAAAACTGTTGGAAAAAGACATCCAGTTGAAAGAACAAAACATCAAGATATCCAGAGCCTCCTATCTACCATCCATCGGTTTTAGTGCCGGCTATTCTTACTACGGAGGTTTTAAAGTTGGAGATATAACAAACTCGGATGGTGTTGGGACTTTGATGCTTTCAGCCAGTATTCCTCTCTATCACTTCGGAGAAAATTACAGGAAAGTAAAGAAAGCCAAGGTAGAGGCGACCAATAGCCGGTTACTGTTCGAACACAACAAAGAATTGATGGCTATCGAAGTAGAGCAGCAGAAGCGCAGCCTGATTGATGCCTATCAACTGATTGAGACGGCACAGAAAGCTTTAGCCCAAGCCCAAGAGGCTTTACGGATTACACGGTTGAATTATCAAGAACAAATGAAGACTTTGGTCGATTTGCTGGATGCGCAGACACGCTGGCAGGAAGCCTACAGCCATCTCATCGAAGCACAGACCAATTACAAGATACAAGAAACGGCTTATCTCAAGTCGTTGGGGCGTTTATCGTAAGGTTGACAGAGAAAAGGTGTTGAGAATAAACGCAGCTACTTGATACCTCTTTTATCGCTCGCTCACCGGATGTGAATTTCGTGGGTAGCATTTTTCTGACTCCAGTGTTTGCTTGGGAAAGAAACACTGGAGTTTTTTCATGCGGAATAATATGCCTCCAAATACAGAATTGGATACGGTGAAACACAAATCAAGTTACAAATTAATTTTTTGACATCCGTCAAAAAGCTTTTCCATAGTTGTGGTAAAGCTTTACCACATATATAGAAAAGCTTTAGCACATCTGTCAAAAATATGAAAGAAAACGAAGATCCGGTTTTAATGACCTATCATCCGGATACGAAACAAAGAAAAAAAGAAGATGATGAAAATCCGATTTTTATGGCTAAAGAACATTTTTTACCGCAAAAATCGTCTACGTTAAAAAAAATTAGGGTATTTTTGTGAGCTCATTGTAAAGATGTGGCCGTTGATAAAAAGGCAGAGAAAGACAAAAATGTAGTTATCAATTTATTAATAAGTCTTAATCCGCACGATTTTATCACCTACAAGTTACAATGTAAAGAAAAATACTTTAGTTTTGCACCTTAATAATGAAAGGTTTATTGAATTGAAGTAAAAAAGAATCATTATAACATTTTAAACTTACAGTAATTATGAACAAAAAGTTTTTATTGCCATTCTTTTTATTGGCAGCAATTCTGGCTTTTTCTTCTTGTTCTAACAAGTTGAAACCGCTGGCAGAAGAGTACATTAAGGCTGAGCCTCAACCTCTGGAAGCTATCGGTGGTAAAGTTCCTGTAACCATCAATGCTACTATCCCGGCTAAATGGTTTAACAAGAAAGCTGTTGTAACTATCACTCCGGTATTGCGTTATCAGGGTGGTGAAGCTTGGGGAACTGCTTACACTTACCAAGGTGAAAAAGTAAAAGGCAACAACCAGGTTATCCCTTACAAAGAAGGTGCAAACGTAACAATGAAGTCTTCTTTCACTTACAAACCTGAAATGAAGAAATCTGAATTGTTCCTGACTTTCGATGCAAAGATCAAAAACAAAACAGTTAAATTGCCGGATGTAAAGATCGGTGAAGGCGTATTGGCTACTTCAGCTTTGGCTGATGCTGCTACTGCTAACGCTGCTATCGCAGCCGACAAATTCCAGCGTATCATCAAAGAAGCTCACGATGCAAGCATCATGTTCTTGATCCAGCAGGCTGAACTTCGTTCAAAAGAATTGAAGAAAGATGAAATCTCTGACTGGAAAGACTTGGTTAAGAACGCTGACGAAGCTCCTAACCAGAATGTAGCTATCGAAATCCAGGCTTATGCTTCTCCTGATGGTGGTGTTGAACTGAACACAGGTTTGGCTGAAAGACGTGAAAAGAATACAGACAAATATTTGGCTAAGGAATTGAAGAAGATGAAAGTTGACGTTCCTGTTGATGCTAAATATACTGCTCAGGACTGGGAAGGATTCCAGGAATTGGTTTCTAAATCAAACATCCAGGATAAGGATTTGGTTTTGCGTGTATTGTCTATGTATAGCGATCCTGAACAACGCGAACAGGAAATCAAGAACATCTCTTCTGTATTCAGCACATTGGCTGACGAAATCCTGCCGCAGTTGCGTCGTTCTCGTTTGGTTGCTAACATCGAAATCATCGGTAAGTCTGATGACGAAATCTCGGCTTTGGCTAAGAACGATCCGAAGGCTCTGAACGTAGAAGAAATTCTGTACGCTGCTACATTGACTAACAACGATGCTGAAAAGACAGCTATCTATAACAAAGCTTCTGAATTGTATCCGAACGACTATCGTACTTGGAACAACGTTGGTATGATGGCATTCCGCGCAGGTGATTTGGCTAAGGCTGAACAAATGTTCAACAAAGCTAACTCTGTTAAGAATAATCCGGAAGCTAACATGAACTTAGGTTTGATCGCTTTGACTAAGGGTGACCAAGCTAAGGCTCAGCAGTTGTTCGGTAGCGCTTCTGGTGTTGCTGAATTAAGCGAAGCTCTGGGTGTTCTGTACTTGGAACAAGGCGAATGGGCTAAGGCTGCTAATTCATTCGGTTCAGTTAAGTCTAACAACGCTGCTTTGGCTCAGATCTTGACAAAAGATTACAACAAAGCTTCTCAGACTTTGAACGCTGTTCCTAATCCTGATGCTATCACTTCTTACTTGAAGGCTATCGTTGCAGCTCGTACAAACGATGCTAACGGTGTAGTAAGCAACTTGAAGGCTGCTATCGCTAAAGATGGTTCTTTGAAGAAAGAAGCTGCTATCGATTTGGAATTTGCTAAATATGCAACAAACTCTGATTTCGCTGCATTGGTAAAATAATTGAGATTATTCAGTAATCATTTAATAGTAAAAGGTCCTTCTTCGGAGGGACCTTTTCTTGTATTTATATGACAACAAAAGAAGTAAAAGGACACGCCGCTATGTTTGGAGCGGAATTGATGTGGGGACTGATGGCGCCTGTTGGAAAGTTTGTTCTCTCGGGTGCGCTCTTGTCGCCTTTGGTTTTAACCGATTGCCGGATGTTCGGAGCTGCACTTCTGTTTTGGTTGGTTTCATTCTTTACCAAACAGGAACATGTCAACCATAAAGATATGCTTTCCCTATTCTTCGCTTCCATGCTGGGCATTGTCTTTAACCAAGGTTCGTATATCTTCGGACTAAGCATGACCTCTCCTATCAATGCCTCGATTGTAACAACCAGTTCTCCGATTCTGACGATGATCATTGCCGCCTTATATTTACGTGAACCGGTTACCGGCAAGAAACTGATTGGCGTATTCATGGGAGCAACCGGCGCATTGCTCCTTATCTTCAGCGGACAACAAGTGCAAAATGCCAGCCAGTCAGGAAACATCTGGGGCGATTTGCTCTGCCTGTTTGCCCAATTCTGTTTTGCCTGTTACCTGGTTTTCTACAAAGGACTGATCTCTCGCTACTCTCCTATCACACTGATGAAATGGATGTTTACCTATGCCTCCGTTTGCATGATACCATTTTCGTACAACGAACTGGTAAAAACAGACTGGATGGCTATGGACTATAAACTGATAGGCGGTATCTTCATGGTTGTCTTCTGTGCAACCTTTATCAGCTACCTGTTGGTTCCTATCGGACAACGTACCTTACGCCCGACCGTAACCAGCATGTATAACTATGTACAGCCTATTGTAGCCAGTATCGTTGCGGTTATTTGGGGAATGGACCAGTTCAACCTGCTAAAGGTAATTGCCGTAATTCTGGTCTTTACCGGTGTCTTTTTCGTTACGCAAAGCCGTAGCCGCGCCGATCTGGAAGCCTACGAGAAACAAAAGAAAGCAGCACAGGAAGAATAATCTTCCGGCTGCATCTTTAAAAGACGATTTTACGTGTAATGATCTGATCGCCTTGTTGGATGGAAAGCAAATATATTCCGCTTGAAATATAAGGATAACTCCAGGTTGATTGTGCCTCCTGAATCATCTGAGAGTCGATAATTTTCCCGGTGAAATCAACCAACCGATAATGCGCTCCTGAAGGATTTTCCAGAAAGATCAAATCAATTCTTTTATCTTTCCGCATCACATTCACCTGTATATCCAGTTCTGAAGCCAACAATTCATTACCAGTAGTTTTTGTATAATAAGAAACAACGGGATCGATAAACAAAGCCGTATTGAATCCAATACCTGAAGCTTGTGACGCTTCTATCCATTCTTCTCCTTGCTTTATCCAGGCACTGTTTTGTGTCATTTCTCCTTTTTGAATATTATAGGTGCAGAAATTAACCTCGTTATTGATACGATATCCAACAAAGAAACTACTACCTGCCTCTACAGGTGTATCAAATGCGATGAAATGTTCTTGTGAACGAGCCAATGACTTACTTATTTCTCCAGACGTACTGCCATCAGTATATTGCAAAATCGGATTGAATTTCTTCGTAGCAACCAACGTCTCTGGTTTATCTATACCCGTATACAGACAAATATCCACGTCTAATGTATTTCTTCCCGAGAAACTGGGAGTCACCAAATAGCAACCATACACATGTGCGGCAGCCGAAGTCGTATATTGCTCTGCGTATTCTTTTGTGGAACCGTTAAGACCAAACAAATAAGTCTCGTCAGACTGGCTTGTTTCAATCAGATCATATTTGCCGTTCTCTATTACATGACTTAACCGAAAAGCCGGAGAAGCAGCATACGGATCCATTCCGTCACAAAGCCGGTCTGTTTGGTTCGGAGCCAACCAATACTTTAATTGATGTTCACTTTCTTCATTGGCTTCCCATGAATAATACAAGGAATAAAAATAGTCGTTATAAGGAGAATAGCAATAAGATCCGCCCCCGGTAAGCGCACCCAGAATGCGATTGTCTCCGTCTAGTAAAGGAGAACCAGACGAACCTCCGGCCGTACATCCTTGTATCCATTCCGGCACATGCCAGAAACTATTGGAAGCAAAATTGTATCCGCTATCCTTGAAGCTATCCAATTGAACCTTTTCGGCCAGACTAAAACGCTTAGTCGCTCCTCCTGGATGCTGAATACAGGCATAAGTACCCGAAGAAGAGGTTGTCGCATTCCAGCCTGCATAGTAAGGACGATAATATATAGGTGGTATTTCTGTCAATTCCAGCAAAGCCATATCTGTACTCTCGTTAATAGCCCGGCAATAAGTTGAGACCATCGACATCTCTTCCGTTCCCCGCATCGGAGATTCGCAACTCGGACTATTATAATTGAAGAAGGCAATAATCTTGCCGGCTATCTCTTCGTAATCCGGATTCTTCAAGGTAAAGTCTTCATTCAGGCAATGCGAAGCCGTCAATAAATAAGGTTTCCCGTCTTGATTTGTATTATTGATAAGTGATCCCGTACAATAATAGACACCATCCACGATGAGTTCAACCACACTCCGTCCGACTTCCTGATAAGGATCACCATCCGGCAAAGAACAGATCAGAGGAAGAATACAAGTATAGCCACTTGGTTCGCTAGCCGGTTCAGCGACCCTTTGTATTGAACGGTAACCATGGTTTACTTCTCCTATTCTTAACTTTCCATGAAACGTTCTGTTCGCCGGCTCCTGATATTCAATGATAAGTTCCTCTCCGTAAATAGGAGAAACAGGAAGTATCCGACGCTCGGAATTATTCTGACAGGTAAAACTTCCTTTCACCTGTTTTTGTGCCGGATCATAGATGAAAAGACTTGCTCCTTCAGGCAATTCGTATTCCGTAAACAGCAAATTCAAAGAAACAGCACCGGCAGAACGAATTCCAAGTCTCCAAACGCGCGTTCCGTCTGCCAAAGTATAAGTTACACCAGCATTTTCAGGTGTATAATCAGTGATAAACTTATAGGCAAACCGATTGGAATTTCTCAATCCGTTGTATTCCATGGAATCCAAACGAAGTTGTTCCTCCAAGTCAAAAGAAAGCATGGATTCAAATAAGTTTTCTTCTGTTGATCGCGTCAAGAGATAAGGTAATGGTTTCCCACCATGACTGATTTGAGCGAATACGGGAGTTATGAAAAGGCAAGATATAATACTAAAGAAAACAATAACGGTCTTCATGGATGATGAATTGATGTAAGATTGTAAACTGAGTAACCCAAACAAAGATATAACGTATCCCTATAAATAAAAAGTACGCCTTCCAACAAGTGAATGGCGTACTTTTTAAGGATGAAGAGCCTGATTTCCTATTATCGCATCGGTCTCTTCTTATTTATTCCTCTGATAGAGGATGTTTAACCCTGATTATGTTGACGCTCGGGACGCGGACCATGATTGTTGTTACGAGGTCCTTTTTCTTGGCGTTGCGCACGTTCACTTCTGGGAGCTCTTTCTTCAAAGCCTTCCGGTTTAGGCAGCAAAGCTTTGTGAGACAACTTGAACTTTCCTGTCTTCGGATCGATATCCAACAGCTTCACTGTAATTGTATCGCCTTCCTTCAAACCAGCCTGTTCAACTGTTTCCAAACGTCTCCAGTCAATTTCTGAGATGTGCAGCAAACCATCTTTACCCGGCATAAATTCTACGAAAGCACCATACGGCATGATTGAAGAAATCTTTCCTTCGTAAACTTCACCGATTTCCGGTACAGCAACAATTGACTTGATGGCACGCATAGCTGCATCAATCACTTCTTTATTGCTAGCAGAGATTTCAACTTTACCTACGCCATCAACTTCTTCAATAGAAATAGTAGCACCCGTCTTTTCCTGAATACCCTGAATAATCTTACCGCCCGGGCCAATAATAGCACCGATAAATTCTTTAGCTACCGTCAATGTTTCGATACGCGGAGCATGAGGTTTCAAATCAGCACGTGTTTCCGGTTGAGCTTCTGTAATTTTATTCAAGATATACATACGACCTTCACGAGCCTGCGCTAAAGCGTTTTCCAGAATTTCGTATGACAAACCGTCTACTTTGATATCCATCTGGGTAGCAGTAATACCATCTTTAGTACCTGTAACCTTGAAGTCCATATCTCCCAAGTGGTCTTCATCACCCAAGATATCTGACAAGATTGCATAATTAGTTCCGTGATTTTCTGAAATCAATCCCATGGCAATACCAGAAACCGGCTTCTTCATTGGTACACCGGCATCACGTAAAGCCAATGTTCCGGCACATACAGTTGCCATAGAAGAAGATCCATTTGATTCCAGGATATCAGACATAACACGAACTACATATGGATAGTCTTCCGGAATCATCCGTTTCAATGCACGCCAAGCCAAGTGACCATGACCAATCTCACGGCGACCAACGCCACGCTGTGCTTTCGCTTCTCCGGTAGAGAATGGAGGGAAATTATAGTGCAACAAGAAACGTTCTTTGTCGTGAACCAAAACGTCGTCGATAATCTTCTCGTCATCTTTGGTTCCTAATGTTACAGTTGACAAAGACTGAGTCTCACCACGTGTAAAGATAGCTGAACCATGAGGACCAGGCAAACAATCTGTTTCAATCCAGATCGGACGAATCTCTGTAGTCTTACGACCATCCAAACGTTTTCCTTCATCCAAGATAGCACGACGCATAGCTTCCTTCTCAACATCGTGATAGTAACGGTCGATCATACCGACTTTCTCTTCAGTCAGTTCTTCTTCCGTAAACTGAGACTTATATTCTTCAACGATTGCGTCAAAAGCTTCAGCACGTTGATGCTTGTCTGTACCTGAAGTAGCTACGGCATAAGCCTTAGCATAACATTTATCATGTACATCCTTACGCAAATCATCATCGTTTACTTCATGACAATATTCACGTTTTACAGTTTTGCCACAAGCTTCCATCAATTCCATTTGAGCCTGGCACTGTACCTTGATTGCTTCGTGAGCTGCCTTGATAGCATCAAGCATTTCAGACTCCTGAACTTCGTTCATTTCGCCTTCCACCATCATGATGTTATCCAAAGTAGCACCTACCATAATATCGATGTCTGCTTTTTCCAACTGAGAGAATGTCGGGTTGATTACGAACTGGCCATCTACACGAGCAACACGTACTTCTGAAATCGGGCCATTAAATGGAATATCCGAAACAGCCAATGCAGCTGAAGCGGCCAAACCTGCCAATGCATCCGGCATATCTTCGCCATCAGCAGAGAACAATATAATATTTACATAAACTTCTGCGTGGTAATTGTCGGGGAATAAAGGACGCAAAGCACGATCAACCAAACGTGCTGTCAAGATTTCGTAGTCAGAAGCTTTTCCTTCTCGCTTAGTAAAGCCTCCTGGAAAACGTCCGAAAGCGGAGAATTTCTCCTTATATTCTACTTGCAGTGGCATGAAATCAACTCCGGGATTGGCATCTTTAGCGGCACAAACAGTTGCCAGCAACACGGTATTGCCCATTCGGACGGTAACTGCACCGTCGGCTTGTTTGGCCAATTTTCCCGTCTCGATGGTGATGGTTCTTCCATCACTCAACTCGATTGTCTTGTTAATTGGATTAAGCATAATCTTATCTTATTTTTTCTCATCTATAAAATTGTCGCAAAGTTAATGAAAGTTTGCCGCTAACCGAATTAAAAAGCTATTAAATAATTGCCTGAATAGAACTTTTCCTATAAAAATAAAGGATAATTTCCGAATTCATAGTGTAAAAGTGTAAAATAATGTATATTTGCAACGAGAAATAGATTAATTATTAGAGAATATGAAAGCTGTAACCCGTTATATTTATTTGTTCTTAGCGCTTTTGGCTGTTACTTCTTGTAAGAAAGATAATAATTTCACGGTTGAAGGTGTCGTTTCAGGAGCAGAAGGACAAATCATGTATTTGGAGAATGTCGGTGTATCATCCGTAAGTATGCTGGATTCTGTGAAATTGAATGCAGCAGGGACTTTTGAATTCACCCAACCTCGTCCGGAATATCCAGACTTTTACCGGTTGCGTCTGAAGAATCAGTTGATCAACTTTGCGGTTGACTCTACCGAGACAATCAAGATCCTGGCTGATGCCGGTACATTTGCAACATCGTATAAAGTAGAAGGTTCGGAAAACTGTAAGGCAATCAAGACAATTACGCTGGCTCAGCTGGATGCGAACCAGGCTATCCAGAAGTTACGCAAGGAATACGAACATAAACACATGGAAGATTCCGTTTATCGGCGTAAAGTATTGGAAGCATCTTCTGCTTACAAAGAAGTGGCTCTAAAATACATTTTTGGCGCACCGATGTCGACGGTTGCTTATTATGCCTTGTTCCAGCAAGTGGACGGATTATTATTCTTCGACTTGTATGACAAGAAAGATTCTCAGGCTTACGGAGCCGTAGCCACAAGCTATGATCATTTTTATCCGGAGAATCCGCGTTCGAAACAATTGCATAATCTGGCTCTTCAATCCATCAAGTTTATCCGTGCACAACGGAAGCTGGATCTGTCGGATGTAAAGACAACCGAGATCACGTTCCTGGATATTGAATTGCCGGACTTATACAGCACACCAATCAAGCTGTCGGAAATATCCAAAGGACGTCCGGTCATTGTAAACTTTACAGCTTATCAGGCAGAATGGTCGCCTGCTCTGAACATGGAATTGAATCGTTTATACACAAAATACAAAGACAACGGACTGCTGATTTACCAGATTTCGCTGGATGCCGACAAACACTTCTGGATGAATGCCGCTTCAAACCTTCCTTGGACGTGCGTACGCGATCCGCAAACCGTTTATTCGCAGGTGGCATCTTTGTATAATGTCAAGCAGCTGCCGGCTATTTTCATTCTCGACAAGAAAGGAAATATCATCAAACGTTCAGACAATATCAAGCAGTTGGAAAAAGATCTTGAAGCAGCTTTGTAAGCTCTTATATACAGAAAACGTGCCAATTAAGGCAAGTAACGATATGTTATAAAGCAGTCGGTTTAATTGGTGCAATTCAAAAACTTCACTTACATTTGCGAAGTCTTTACATTATAAAATAAGAGTTCCGGTCAAAAGTGATTGGCCGGGATTCTTTTTTTATTGTGTGGTTAGTAAATCGAATATAAACAAAACAAATAAACATTTAAGGAGGAATTATTATGGCGGTTAGCTATATGACAGAAGAAGGTTATAATAAAATTTTAGCCGAAATTAATTATCTGGAAACCGTGAAACGTCCGGAAATCTCAGCTCAGATTGCTGAAGCTCGTGATAAAGGTGACTTGTCTGAAAATGCAGAATACGATGCAGCCAAGGAAGCTCAAGGCATTATGGAAGCCAAACTGGCTCAACTGAAAGGTTTGATTGCCAATGCCCGCCTGATTGACGAATCGCGTGTACAAACAGACGAAGTACAGATCTTGAATAAAGTAAAGATTAAGAATACGAAAAACAATGCAGTCATGACTTATATGTTGGTTTCTGATTCAGAAGCAAACCTGAAAGAAGGCAAGATTGCTATCAGTACACCGATTGCTCAAGGACTACTGGGTAAGAAAGTGGGTGATATCGTCGAAATCAAAGTACCTTCTGGTATCATGAACTTCGAAATCATGGATATTTCTATTTAATATTTTAGAGTATGGCAACAATATTCAGTAGAATTGTGGCAGGCGAAATTCCTTGCCATAAAATTGCGGAAGACGACGAATTCTTCGCCTTTCTGGATATCAATCCAGTCGCAGTGGGACATACATTGGTTATTCCCAAGAAAGAAGTGGATTATATCTTCGACATCGATGATCCGATGTTAGGACGAATGATGGCTTTTGCCAAACGTGTCGCTCGGGCTTTGGAAACGGCTATCGAGTGCAAACGGGTTGGTTTGGCTGTTATGGGACTTGAAGTTCCTCATGCACACATTCATTTAATTCCGATTACAAAAGAGTCGGACATGAACTTTTTCGGAAAGAAAAAAGAAATGACACAAGAAGAATTGGCCGCTGTGGCAGAAAAAGTGCGTTTTGTGTATAAATGATCGAATTTATTAGGTAAATACAAATATATTGTGTATATTCGCACTACAAATTAAAATTCATTAGTGGTTTTTACTCATAAAATTTGTTGACCTTAAAAAGGGAAGAGGCCTCTCTGAGAAGATCGGCCTCTTTTTTTATTCCTTCAGTTGTTCCCTATTTCCTCAAGTTAATCCGTCATGTTCGAGAAAAGGATTGCCTTTTGCCGCGCCAACAGAACACGACAAAAGGCTTGATGTTACCAACAATCCGCTGTTAAAGCCATTTGTTGTCTGATTCTTCTTCGCAACCCTTCTATCCGTTATAGAATATAATAAGAGGTATTCGACCAATCCAATGAGTTCCATCCGTTGATTCCTGTCTGATAGAAATAGATTCCCAACAGGATAAATGAGATAACCCACAGAATGACCAAAGTCCATTTACCAGTATCGGGCAGTGGTTTGGTGTGGAACAACGAGGTCGCTATCGCACTTCCGATATAGAATAAAGGAACTCCAAACAACAAGACGCAACCGATACATCCCATAATGACTAACGAACTGGGCGCTCCTAAATACCAATCCATGCCAAACGGTGAAAGATGGTAAAGGACACTCGATCCGCCGACCAGTAAAGCAAAGACGGCTACAAGCATGATCAATACGCCGAATAAAAGTCCCGGCAACAGGATGATTCCGGCCAGAATAACAACGAATTTCAAGATAAAGCCGACTACCTGTACAAAGATATCACCTAGCTTCTGGAAAAAGTTACGGGGCTTTTCCGAACTTACATAGTCGGAAACGTTGTTACTCACCTTTTCAAATCCATCGGTTACGGTTTTGCCGATGTTTTCTATCGTGACGCTTTCACCACGCATTTCCAGTTTTTCCGTAGCGGTCCGAGCCTGTGGGATAATCAGCCAAAGGACCAGATAAATCGGAATAGTAATTCCGTAATAAAACATCAGCAGGAAGAGAATGATTCGTATTGCCGTCGCATCCCAACCGGTATAGGCTGCAAAACCACCCGCAACACCTCCTAATATCTTATTATCAGGATCACGCATCAAACGCTTGTGTGTATGGGTCTGACTCTGCGCACCCATTTGGGTTGCTGTATCATATATCGTACTTTTATGTTCATCTTGAATTTCTTCCTCGAAGATTTCTTCCGGCTTACCCATCCGTTTGATAACTTCTTCTACCTGCTCGATACTGATTACCTGATAGCCCAAACGAGTCCTTTCCGAGAAAAGTTCAGAGATACGTAACTCGAAGTCGTTCATGATTTCGTCGGATCCTTCTTCTTTCTTAAAATGGATACGCAGGTTACTCAAATATTTGTCGAGGAGCTGATAAGCATCTTCATCTATGTGAAACACCGAACCTCCCAGGTTGATAGTAAGTGTCTTTTTCATATACTGTTAATTGTTTTTTATATGGTTAATCGTATCGTTCAACTGTTGCCATGAGGCTTCCAGTTCCTGAAGGAATTCCTCGCCCGACTCCGTCAGCTGGTAGTACTTCCGAGGTGGTCCTTGCGTAGATTCTATCCATTGATAGCTGAGCAGACCGCTGTTTTTCAAGCGGGTCAGCAGCGGATATAAAGTCCCTTCCACTACAATCAAGCGGGCTTCCTGCAACTTCTGAATAATATCAGAGGTATAAGCCGGCTCTTTCTTCAACAAGAGAAGGATACAATACTCAAGTGTTCCTTTTCTCATCTGTGATTTAACGTTCTCCGCATTCATTGCCTTTTGTTTATGTTGATTTTCAACTTCTTTTTTATTTACTACTGCGAATGTATCAATTTATAATGTACTATGCAATACATACTACTATTATTTAACTATATTTAAGTTGCAAGTGATTTCGATTAAGCCATTATCAGGTCGGATTCCAACAGAATAAATAATCGGGAAATCTGTCAACCCGATTTATAAATAAGTAAAACAGCCGGTCAACCAATATGAATGATAAGGAGATCTCCCGAGAATCATATCTGATAGTTACAAGAATTATACCATTTCACCCCTGTGGGACGATCGTTCCACAAAGGTGAAACGAAAAAAAATCAAGCAGAACCTCAACAGATAAAAACAGGAAAAGACCGTCATCTACCTATATTTTATAGGAAAAACCAGCGATATAAGCCTCCATTATTGCACATTTTCAATAATAGTGTGTAATTTTTTTAGGAAATATTGGTTTGTGAATAAAGAATAAACTACATTTGCAGCAGAATTAAAAAAAACAAATTATGACTTACTATCACTTTGCCGAGTTGATTCATCGGCAGGCTGCTAAATACGGAAACCGTACAGCTTTGAAATATCGGGATGACGCTACAGGCAAATGGTCAAAGATTTCATGGATCCAGTTTGCAGAGAATGTGCGCCTGACGGCAGAAGCCATGGCCGATAGCGGAATTGGTGTGCAAGAAAACATTGGTATGTATTCACAAAACATGCCTCAGTGTTTATACACAAGCTTCGGTGCCTATGCAAACCGGATTGTAGATATTCCGATGTATGCAACCAGTTCTCCGGCACAAGTTGCCTATATCGTAAAAGACGCCAATATCCATACCCTGTTTGTCGGTGAACAGTTACAATACAATAATGCATGGATCGTGCAGAAACAATTGCCGAACATCTTGCGTAAGCTTGTTGTCTTTGATTCGTCGGTTCGTTTGAATCCGGAAGACAAGACTTCAGTTTACTTTGATGACTTCATCCGCCTGGGGAACAATGCACATGCCGAATCGCAGGTAAAGATCCGTACTTCGCAAGCCCGGCCGGAAGATGTGGCTACTATTATATATACGTCTGGTACAACAGGCAATTCAAAAGGCGTGGTATTGACACATGCCAATTATCTGGAAGCTATGCGGACACATGATTTGCGTATCCCGCAAGTGACCGACAAAGACACTTCAATGTGTTTCTTGCCTTTGACGCATATCTTTGAGAAAGGATGGACTTGTGTTTGTCTGATGAAAGGTGTCAAAGTAGCGATTAATCATGATCCGAAACTGATACAAAAGACACTGCCGGAAGTAGCTCCTACGACGATGTCGAGCGTGCCGCGTTTTTGGGAAAAAGTCTATATTGGTGTACAAGAGAAGATCCGTACCTCTTCTCCTTCGGCACAAAAGATCTTTAAAGACGCCATTGAGACCGGACGTTTGTATAATCTGGAATATCGTCGGAAAGGCATTAAGCCGCCTTTGTCGCTGAAGCTGAAGTTTGAGTTTTACAACCGTACAGTCTTCACCTTGCTGAAGCGGGTAGTCGGGATTCAAAACGGACGTTTCTTCCCGGTTGCCGGTGCTCCTTTATCCGATAAGGTATTGGAATTCTTATTGTCAGTCAACATTCCTATCCGCTATGGCTACGGATTGAGTGAAACAACAGCTACGGTTTGTTTCTTCCCGGAAGAGAATTATGAAATAGGTTCGTTAGGCGTGTTGCAACCGGATCTACAAGTACGTATTGATCCGTCGAACAACGAAATCTTAGTCAAAGGAAAGACAGTCATGGCAGGATATTACAACCGGCCGGAAGAAAATGCGGCGGCCTTTACCGAAGACGGTTATTTCCGAAC
>OJMG01002613.1_pt1 | contig 14963 bp, 7 predicted proteins | sample 1597141 | NCBI WGS metagenome assembly OJMG01 (sample SAMEA2452119, study PRJEB22498) | human gut metagenome | biome: human feces; feature: human gut; material: feces | place: Australia | collected 2012 | reverse complement strand
CAATGTCCGGCGAAGTCATCCGTGCAAAGTTGGTTTTCCGGGTCCTGTCCATACTCTACTAAATAATTAGTCCATGTCGTCAAAATGTCCCAATATTTCTTAGCATAATCGGCATTACCTTCAATTTTTGAAATAGCTGCAGTTAGAATCACCATATTACCACTTTCTTCAATCGGCATGTCACCACCATAAACTTGTCCATTAGCTATTGGATAAGTGCCAAGGTCATGTGCTGCAAAAGGTTTATTCCAACGCCCACTTGCACTATATTCGAAAATGCTAGTCATCATGGCTTTTTCCAAATCTGGATTATAAACGAGGAACAAAGGGGCGGACGGATAGGTCAGATCGACTGTATTGATACAACCATTACTGTTATTCTCTTTAGAGAACCACATCAGGTTACCTTCTTTGTCTGTGAAAAGTTTATGGGCAGAAATCACTTGACGATATGAAGCAGAACATATTTCTGCATATTTTTTACCACCTGCTTTTTCTGCATCGCTATAAATAAGCTCATCAAGTGCACGACAACGCTCCATGATGGATTGATAGTTATCTTTTAGTTTTTCGAAAGCATCAAAAATCGTTACTTTACCATCATGCTTCCAATATCCCATACGTTTCTCATACATATATTCAATGGAATAAATGTCATCATAACCGATCATCAAGAAACCATCTTTACCATCTTTGGTAACAGTTCCAAAATTATGTACATAAGCCATTGCAGGAGTATTTTCTTCCCGACGAGTAATCCATTTGGTTTTACTTGAAGCTAAAGTTCCATTTTTAACAAAAGCTTCCTTCATTCCGCTATAGTCACTCAAACTTATAGATTTTCCTGCTCCATTTACACTACCAAGATATACATATCCCCAGTCAGCACAAATCAAATCACCTTTACGATCACATATCGGCTGGTTGATGGTGCCAGCTTCTACATAACTAATACCATTTTTCGATAATGTACGTGCAATAGTAGGCTGAGTAGTCTCATTCACTGCTAATACCGGAGTCGTTTCTATATAGAATTGTACATCATGCTCTTTTTTATCAAGAGGACGCACGCGATAGGAGATGTAGTTAATCGGAGTTGACAACAAATCCAAGTCATCTATCAATTGAGGCGCTGTAAATACAACATCTAATTCAACAGGTCCGCAGGTGAATGTATAGTAACTGGAGGTGGCTAGTACATCTACCGATTTCTGTACAGCCTCATTTTCAAATGTTACTGCATTTTTCTTTTCACGATATAAACCAAAATCCACATAAGATCCTCCAGTTGTGTTATGACAATGCGCTGCAATCACATTTTTGCCATTACGAAGTTTTTTCTTGGCTTCATCTGAAAGTTTTAGGTTTACATTATTCTTCCATACGAGATCTGTAGCAACCAGTTTTTCTCCATTTAAATATAATTCGAATACATCGTCATGAGAATAAATAAGAAAAATATTCTCTGTTAAATCCAAATCATTTATTTCAAATGTACGGCGGATATAAATATCTGTATTATCTCCTTTCCATTCTGTGCGAACACGTGGCATATCACGGCTACCGAAAGCTGCTTTACCTTTTTTCCAACTACTATCATCAAACTGGAATTCTTGCCATCCATTTGCTGGTTGACTATTAGTATATGCAGCCTCCCAACGTTCCACATTTGTCATGGGAGCAATAGGTATTAGAGCTACTTGATCTTTACCCAGGAAACGATACACTTTACCATCTACGCGTAAAGCCCCTACTAATGGCTTCTTAGCTGTAGTCCAGTGTTCTGTACTTCCTTCCATTAATTTATCATAAGGAGACCAGATAGAGAAGTGAGGATCTGAAACAACGATAGGTACCGATGGAGTACGTAGCGCTACCTCTTTTACTGGTTTAAATAAGTTGCCGGTTTGAGCATTTGCGAATAAACCGACCGAAAAGGCCATTACTGTTAGTAGTTTCTTCATAAATATTTTCTAATTAATCTACAATTTTAAGGTTACCCATCTACAATCTTGTTTACCTATAAAGAAAAACAAACCCTACGTTTTCTTTTATTTCTCTTTTTACCTTCTTACTATTACCTTTTAAATGCAATCTTACCTTTCTTATCGCTATACCTAAATAATATATTAAAATCAGTACTGTCGAATATTTATAAATGCTAGAGGAAAAGTTTATATAGAATTGTGTGTTTCAGGTAGGACCCAGGAGTCATACAAATCCATTTGTTTTTCCATAGTATTTTATTTGTAACACTACAAAATAATGGAATTAATGCTAAATATTAGGAAAATCTGTGTTCAAGAAAGGACAAAATCTATTCTTTTTTCATCTTTTGAGTGTTTTTAAAGTGCAAAATAAGTCTCTTACAGTGTGCTTTGAGTAGTTTTTTTCCTTTTTGAGCAATATTTATCCACTTTTATTAAGATAGTACAATATTTTTGGAGGTTCTAGCTTTTAACGATGAGATATTGCTCATATCGAATAGCTTTTGTAATTTTGCAATACGAAAGCAATACAGATTTACTATCGCAAAATATACTCCATATATTAAACCAAAGTACGTCACTCGAGAGGGGACTACTGTCCTCTATGTTCGATATAACTACAATCGAACTAAGCGTACGCTCATCTCTACTGGATACAGTATTAAACCGGAACACTGGGATTCTAAAAAGAGATGGATTAAGCGCGCTTGTCCAAACTATGATGAAATTGATGCCTGCCTGATTAGAATAACGTCCAAGCTTGGAGAAATTCTTACATATGCTAAGATAAACGGAATAAGTCCAACCGTAGATTTTGTTTTACTTGAATTAAAAAAAAATAGAGAATATGAATTACGTCCTAATCGGGTAGATATATTTGACGCATTAGAAAGATATATTACAGAAAAAGCTCTTGTTGTTTCTGCAGACCAAATAAAAGACTACCGAACACTTCGTAAACATCTGATCGCTTTCAAAGAACATTCATCGCAGCCAATTACTTTTCATAACCTGAATCTTATATTTTACAATGAATTCATGGACTATTTATTTTATAAGGTTATAAAGCCCGATGGGAGTGTTGGCTTGCTCACTAATTCTGCAGGAAAAATTATACGTTTGTTAAAGGGATTTGTTAATTATCAAATAGATAAAGGAGTTATTCCTCCAATTGACTTGAAGCATTTTAAGGTCGTAGAAGAAGAAACTGATGCTATTTATTTAAGTGAAAAGGAACTTTCAACAATACACGAGTTAGACTTGTCAGATGATAAGCAATTGGAAGAGATTAGAGATGTTTTTATTACTGGGTGTTTTACAGGACTACGATATAGTGATCTCTCAACATTAAGTCCCGAACATATTGACTTAGATAATGAGATTATAAATCTCAAACAGAGAAAAGTGCATAAAGCTGTCATAATCCCTATGATCGATTATGTACCGGAAATACTCAAGAAGTACAACTATGATTTACCTAAAATTCCTAGATATATATTCAACGAAAGGGTTAAAGAATTAGGGCGAAGAGCAAAACTAAAACAGAAGATTGAAGTCGTTCGCAAGAAAGGGAAAGAACGGGAAAAGAGAGTCTATGAAAAATGGGAGATGATCTCTTCTCATACTTGCCGACGATCGTTTTGCACAAATATGTATTTATCCGGCTTTCCTGCCGGAGAACTTATGCGCATATCCGGGCATAAGAGTCCATCTGCATTCATGAGATATATAAAGGTTGATAATCTACAGGCTGCAAAAAGACTAAAAGAACTTCGAGCTAAACTTGCCAGGTAAAGATTGAAATATTTCATCTTAGTTATTTCAAATCATGTTCTATTTTTCATATATGCAGAAGAATTAAGATTCTATTGAATTGCTAAATAGAAAAAAGAAAGTCACATTTACATTATATATATTCCTTTTATTGAATATATATAGCATAATTCTTTATAAACATGTATTTTTTCCTACTATCGAAAACAAGTTTTGATATAATGAAACAAGTCGTTGGTTTAAAAGGAACATCTCCTACCTTTAAAAGAAACTACTTATTGGTTTAAAATAAACCACACTATGGACTCCTGAATGGGGTTCTAACATCTACTTTCCTTATTACCTTAAGCTATCACACAATAACATTTCTCTGCAAAATAGCATAAAAAGATAGATAAATCATTCCAGAAAGTTTTATTTACGTCGAATTCATTCAACAAGAGTAATTATTCAATCTATTTGATTTTTAATATCTTAAAATGTTGCTAGTTTTTATGTCATAAAAGAAATTACATGGATAAATGAAAAGAGAGAGAGGAAAAATATTCATTTTTTCAGATTAGTCCATTTCTCATCTTAGACTACCACTACATTTATCCATTAACTTTTTATTTATTAAAAGTCTGCTCATAAGTTAGAATTTTGTACTTTATTTAATAGCCATAACAACACAAAGACAATACAGAGCAAAGATAATCATCTGTATTTCAAACAATTGATAAATGGCAGTTTAGTCTGGACAGGACCCAGAGAACCAACTTTGTACAGATGATTTTGCAGGCCATTGGGCCCATAATGCCAATCTTTCTGTAAAAGCTATCATGGGAGTAGCTGGGTACAGCGAGATGGCTCGTATGCTTGGAATGAGTGATGTAGCCGAAAAATATGCAGCAATAGCTAAGAAAATGGCGGTGAAATGGGAGGAAATGGCAAATGAGGGCGACCACTATCGCTTGGCTTTCGACCGTAAGAATACCTGGAGCCAGAAGTATAATATGGTTTGGGACAAATTGTGGAACCTGAATTTATTTCCTAATAATGTAATTGGAAAAGAGCTCAATTATTATCTAACAAAACAGAATCCTTATGGACTCCCTTTGGATTCTCGTAAAGAATACACAAAATCCGACTGGATCATGTGGACGGCAGCTATGTCATCAGATAAGGAAACCTTCCAGAAATTCTCTGATCCTGTCTATAAATATATCAATGAAACAGTATCACGTGTACCTATCAGTGACTGGCATCATACAGACAGCGGTAAATGGGTAGGATTCAGAGCACGTTCAGTAATCGGAGGATACTGGATGAAGGTATTAATGGATAAAGTTCAGAATAATCAATAATTTAAATCTAGTGTATTATGAAATGTAAAACTATGAGACATGAGATCATTGAATTTCAATGGATGGCTCTATTATTACTCTTTACGATTTGCTTCAGTAGCTGTAAAGATGATAAAGATGCGTCTGCGGAACCTTATGATCCCAGCCAACCGGTGACTGTGACGGATTTTGCTCCCAAAGCAGGAGGAGCAAACACTCGAATGATTATTTACGGTAGTAATTTCGGTACTGATTCCTCTATTGTCTTTGTAAAAATAGGCGGGAAAGAAGCAAAAGTAATTAATGCGAAAGGTAATAGTTTGTACTGTATTACCCCGCAACAATGTTACGAAGGAACTATTGAAGTAAAAGTCGGTGAACAGGATGTTATAGTATCATCAAAATATAAATATGTTCCACAAAAGGTCGTATCAACTTTATGTGGATATGTAGATGAGAAGGGTAATGGAGAAATTATAAAGGAAGGTCCTTTTAGTGACTGTGGTAAAATAGATTTTCCTGCATGGTTCGAATTTGACCCGAAAAACCACGATATCCTGTATTTAACTCAGGATGCAGAAAATAATGGTAATGGTAAGCCGATGCGTATATTGGATTTGAAAAATGAAAGAATATACACTGGAATAACCGGTAGTTCGGAAGGAGCTGACCGCTTGCGTAGCATGTCATGGACTTTAAGTAAAGATACTATGATTATAGCATGCTCAAAAGGAGCTGATAATGCCGCAAGTAATATAATGTTAATCCGTAACCAAGATAATGATATGGTTGATGTTACAGATTTCCAGAATCCTGTAGTAAAACGTCTGACCACAAGTAGAGGGTGTCAGAACTCAATGATACACCCGGAAAATGGTGAATTATACTATAATTTCTTTGGTTCAGGGGCTGTGCTCAGATATGATTTTTACCAATGGGGGGCAAATGATAATAAAGCTCATGCAGAAGAACTGTTTACGATTCAGGATGCCAACTGGGAATTTAACTTTATCGTTCATCCATCTGGTGATTATGTTTATATGATGGTACAGAATCAGCACTATATTCTCCGTTCAAATTATGACAGAGTTAACAAGCGGCTTACAACTCCGTATATCGTTTGTGGACAACCCGGACAAGCAGATTATAAAGATTTGGCAGGAACAAAAGCACGCTTGAATAAACCCGGACAGGGAGTCTTCGTATTTAACAAAGAGTATGAGGATGCGAATAAAGAGGATTGTTATGACTTCTATTTTACGGATCGTAATAATCACTGTATACGTAAATTGACTCCGGATGGAGTAGTCTCTACTTTTGCTGGAAGAGGAAGCACAGGAATGAATGTACATGCTAATGGATATGTGGATGGCCATTTACGTGATGAAGCACGTTTTAATTATCCTTATGCTTTAGCTTATGATGAAGATACAGAAACTTTTTATGTGGGTGATGTGAACAATCATCGTATCCGGAAGATAGCATTAGAAAAGATTCCTGAAGCGACAGAAGAACATCCGGAAGAGAGTCAACCGGAAGAGGGAGAACAATAACCGAATAAAAGAAAAAACACATGAAAATAAAGAATTTTATCACCATTTGTTTGTTACTGGTTTCTGTTGCCACTTTTGCGCAGAAAAAAATTGAAGTAACGGGAGTAGTGACGGATACGAATAAAGAGCCACTGGTCGGTGTCAATGTAACAGTAAAAGATCAGGCTGGCTTAGGAGCAATTACGGATATTAACGGACGTTATAAAATTAGTATTGAAGAGTTTTCAAGACTAGTATTCTCGTACATAGGTTTTGATAAACAGGAAGTATTAGTGAAAAGGCAGCAGGTAGTCAATGTAATTATGAAGGAATCTGAAGCAAGTGAGCTTGATGAAGTCGTTATTACAGGAACCGGTGCACAAAAGAAGTTAACTGTGACTGGAGCGGTGACTACCGTTAATGTAAATGATCTGAAAGCAAATCCGACAGCAAATCTTTCAAATGCTTTGGCTGGTAATGTGGCAGGTGTTCTAGCTATGCAGACATCCGGTCAGCCTGGAAAAAATACTTCGGAATTCTGGATTCGTGGTATTTCTACTTTCGGAGCTGATAACTCGGCTTTAGTGTTAGTAGATGGATTTGAGCGTAGCCTCGATGAAATTAATATTGAGGATGTTGAATCGTTTACTGTTTTAAAGGATGCTTCTACTACAGCAATTTACGGTCCTCGTGGTGCTAATGGTGTAGTATTGATTACAACAAAACATGGTAAAGCTGGTAAAATCAATATCAGTGCTAAAGTGGAAACATCTTATAACACACGGACTATCACACCGGAATTTGTAGATGGGTACACTCATGCTAGAATGATGAATGAAGCACGTATTACTCGTAATCAAGAACCGATCTATCAGAATGACGAATTGGAAATTCTACGTTTAGGACTTGACCCGGATTTATATCCGAATGTAGACTGGAAAGATGTATTATTGAAAGATGGAGCAATGACTTATCGTGCTAATGTAAATATGAACGGTGGTGGTAGTACAGCACGTTATTTTGTTTCGCTTAGCTATATTAGTGAAGAAGGTATGTATAAGACAGATGAAGCAGTTCGTAAAGATTATAATACCAATCCCGGTAGTCAACGATGGAATTATCGTTTGAATACCGATATTGACATCACAAAAACAACTCTTGTGAAAGTCGGTGTTTCCGGTTCTTTAAAGAAACGTAATGCTCCTGGACAAGGTGGAAATGTATGGGCATCGTTAATAAATCAAAGTCCGATTAGTATTCCAGTAATGTATTCCAATGGTTATGTACCAGCATTTGGAAAAGAAGATGATCGTTCCAATCCATGGGTATTGGCAACACAAACTGGATATTTTGAAATCTGGGAAAATAAGGTTCAGACTAATATTTCTTTAGAACAGAAGCTGGATTTTATTACTAAAGGATTGCGTTTTGAAGGTCGTTTTGGTTTCGACACTAACAACACAAACGAAATTAGCCGTAAAAAAATGCCTCAAACATGGCGCGCAGAACGTTTTCGAAATACTGATGGGGAAATTACTTTTAAAGAACAGCGAACCGAAGAAAAAATGACTCAAAGCTCTATTTCAACAGGTAACCGGACTGAATTTTTAGAAGCAATTTTACACTACAATCGTGCATTCAAAGCGCATCACGTAGGTGGTACTTTAAAATATAGCCAAGATGCTTATCGGACTACTGTAGATATTGGTACAGATATAAAGAATGGCATTGCTAAACGTCATATGGGCTTGGCAGGACGTGCTAGTTATAACTGGAATTATCGTTACTTCATAGATTTTAACTTCGGTTATAACGGATCAGAAAACTTTGCCGATGGACATCGATTCGGATTCTTCCCTGCTTTTTCTCTGGCTTGGAACATTGCAGAAGAGAAATTCATTAAGAAACATCTGGAATGGATGAATATGTTCAAGCTGCGTTACTCTTATGGTAAAGTAGGTAATGATAAATTGGGTGAACGTTTTCCTTATCTATATACAATTGCTAAGTCATATAAAGAAAATGATAAGGACGTAACCTTTCCTGGTTGGAATTGGGGTGATTATGGTTATGGCAATTCTTATGATGGTATGGCATATACTCAATTAGCTTCTGAAAACGTTACTTGGGAAATTGCAACAAAGCACGATATAGGTGTAGACCTTTCTTTGTTTAATGATAAGTTTACAGCCACTGTAGACTATTTCCATGAACAACGCGATGGTATTTATATGGAACGTAAATATCTACCTGGTATAGTAGGAATTGTGAGAAGTAATCCTAAAGCAAATGTGGGTAGTGTACGTTCGCAAGGTTTTGATGGCCATTTTGCCTATAAACAGAAAATAAACAGAGTGAACCTCACGGTTCGTGGTAATTTTACTTATAGTAAAAATGAGATATTGGAGAAGGATGAAGAAAATACTGTTTATCCTTACCAGACAGAAGCGGGTTACCGTGTAAACCAAGCTAAAGGTTTGATTGCATTAGGTCTTTTTAAAGATTATGATGATATTCGTAACAGTTCTCAACAGACAGCATGGGGAAAAGTACAACCGGGTGATATTAAATATAAAGATGTTAATGGAGATGGTGTAATCAATGATGGTGACAAAGTAGCTATCGGTGCGACTACCAAACCGAATCTGATTTACGGATTTGGTATCTCTGCACAATGGAAAGGATTTGATTTCAATGTCCATTTTCAAGGAGCAGGAAAGTCTTCATTCTTCATTAATGGTTCTACGGTATTTGCCTTCAAGGATAGTCAGTGGGGAAATGTTTTGGGAAATTTAGTAGCTAATCGTTGGGTTGATGCAGACACAGCAGCTAAACTTGGAATTCCTGCTAATGAAGATCCGAATGCTTCTTATCCACGTCTTAGCTATGGTGGAAATGATAATAATCAACAAAAGTCCACTTTCTGGCTAAAAAATGGTTCATATTTACGTTTGAAGACTTTAGAAGTAGGGTATACATTGCCTAAATCAATTGTAAATAAGATTAAGTTCAATAATATACGTGTATTCTTTATTGGTACCAATTTATTGACATTCGCTAAATTTAAAGAATGGGATCCGGAATTAGGAAGTTCCACAGGGGCGGAATACCCACTGTCTAGGGTAATGACTTTAGGATTGACTGTTAATATCTAATCAATATGTGTGAAATGAAAAAGATATATAAGTTTTGTATAGGTGCCCTGTTAGGGACAATCACCGTTTCGTGTGTAGACCAGCTGGATTCGGATAAAAATTTTAAAGACCGTATGACGCTGGAAGATGTATTTACTAATGAAAAATACTCGGAAGAATGGTTAGCTCATGCTTATTCCTATCTTAAAGGAGAGAATATGGATGTTGGAATCAAAGATAATATACTGTGGTGTTTTGCCGATGATATTTATTTTGGTGACCGTGATATTTATAACACCTTTAAAACAGGGACTTATAGTGAAGGAGACCGACAATCATGGGGAGCCAGTTATAAAGGCATTCGTCAGGCATCCATTTTCATTCAAAATATCGACATGAATATGGAGTTTACAGAAGCTGAAAGAGCTGACCTGAAAGCACAAGCCCGTTTTGTACGCGCTTACTATTATTGGTTATTACTCCGTAAATATGGCCCTGTTCCTTTATTGCCGGAGGAAGGACTCGATTATACAGCCAGCTATGATGATTTGGCTTGTCAACGTAATTCCTATGATGAATGCGTAGAATATATCGAATCAGAAATGCGCTTGGCGGCTAAGGACTTACCTTTGGACAGGGGAGCGAATCATACCTCTCGTCCTACTAGAGGGGCCGCATTAGCAGCACGCGCAAAAGTTCTATTATACGCGGCAAGTCCTATTAATAACCCTCGTCCTGAAGATACCGAAAGATTTACAGATTTGGTAGATCATGACGGAAGATGTTTGTTAGCACAGGAATATAATGAATACAAATGGGCCAAAGCCGCTGCAGCAGCAAGAGACGTTATGGAACTCCCGGGAAGCAATTATGGACACCGTTATGTGTTACACACTGTGAAGAAAAGAGATGAAGCCGCTGCAGGTTATCCGAAGACACTTCCTCCTTATTCTGATAATGATTTTGAAAATGCTGATTGGCCAAATGGATATCGGGATATTGACCCCTTTGAATCCTATCGACAAGTTTTTAATGGAGCCCTGTCTATGTTTGATAATCCTGAACTTATTTTTAGTCGTGGACAAAATCAGGGTGACCGCAATCTTGCAGATATGGTATTACATCAATTGCCTACCAGTGCCAATGGCTGGAATACACATGGTATGACACAAAAGATGTGTGATGCTTACTATATGTATAATGGCTCTGAGTTTAACAGACAGACATTTTTGGACACTTGCCAAGTTGAGAACCGTTTTGTGTCTGAAAAGGAAGGGAAGGCAGGAACATATCCTTATTTAAAGAAAGGAGTATGGAAAGAGTATGCATGGCGTGAACCACGCTTCTATGCTTCAGTTGCTTTTAATGGTTGTGTATGGCCTCTATTGAATAATTCAACGCTTAAAGATCCTAAACCCGTAGAGCAACAGGTATTTTATTATCGTGGTAATGGTAATGGATATACTAACTCCAATTTTTGGCTTCGCACTGGTATTGGAATCATGAAATTTGTTCATCCGGACGATACCTCTGCGGCAAAAGGTAATAAGGACTATGTCAAACTAAAAACGGAACCTGCTATTCGTTTTGCTGAAATCTTATTGATTTACGCTGAAGCTTTGAATGAGTTGGAAGATGGCTCTTCATACGACATTCCATCTTGGGATGGCTCTGCCAGTTATTCTGTCAAACGTGACATAAATGAAATGAAAAAAGGTATTCGTCCTGTTCGTTGCCGTGCAGGGGTTCCCGATTATACATTGCCAGAGTATCAAGACCGGAATGTATTCCGTAAGAAATTGAAGCATGAGCGACAGATAGAGCTCATGGGAGAAGGACATCGTTATTTTGATCTCCGCAGATGGAAAGACGCTCCGATTGAAGAGTCAATGGAAATATATGGTTGTGATGCTCTTATGACTGAAGAAAATAGAGCAGCGTTTCATTCACCAATTGTAGTCAATGAACTTCCAACTGCTTTTTCTCGCAAATTATATTTCTGGCCTATCAGTCATGAGGAGTTGAAACGCAATAAGCTGTTGACACAAAATCCGGGTTGGACATACAATGATTAATTTTAAAATGATATAAGTATGAAAATTATATATAATTGTTGGTTTGCATTATGTATGTTGCTCTTGATCACTTCTTGTAATGATGAGTGGAAAGATGAGCAGTATCGGCAATATATTTCTTTTAAAGCACCTATAAAAGATAAAGATAATGGGGTAACTCCAATATATGTGAGATACAACCCTGATGGAAAAGTACGCTATCAGTTACCGGTTATAGTTAGTGGGTCAACTACGAACGAACAAGATATAGATGTCCATGTAGCACTATATGAGGATACCTTGGAAATATTAAATAGAGAACGTTTCAGCGGGCGTACAGATTTATGGTATACGCTATTGGAGGAAGATAAATATGAATTCCCGGAAATAGTTCATATTCCTGCAGGAACATGTGTGGAACAACTAAATATTGATTTTGATTTGAGAGGAATCAATATGACAGATAAATGGGTGTTGCCTCTAACTATCGTTGATGATGCTTCTTATAATTATCAAGGTCATCCACGTAAAAACTATGCAAAAGCATTATTGCGTGTAATTCCTTTTAACGATTATTCCGGTTCATATAGTACAAGTACAATGGAAGTGTATATTCGAAATGCAAATGGAAGTACTGATAATAAACCGATGGTAACCAATAATCGTACAGCATATGTGGTAGATAATAATACTATTTTCTTTTATGCCGGTTTAATGAGCGAAGATTTATCAAGAGATGAACGGGAACTTTATAAAATATATATACGCTTCAATGAAGACAAATCATTGAGTATGTGGGCAGATAACGAAGAAAAGATTGGATTTAAGCTATACGGTACTCCTGCTTACAGTGTAACGGAAACTATGGATGCTACACGACCTTATCTAAAACATCGCTATGTTTCATTTACTATTGAATATGATTTTAAAGATGTAACTTCTCGGAATCAAGAAGTTCTTTATAAAGTTAAAGGAACAATGCTACTGGAACGAAATCTCAATACTCAGATTCCAGACGAAGATCAGCAGATTGAATGGTAAATAATGAAAAATTAAGAACCAGCCTGATGATCTAATTATATTTTATGGATTAGCAGATAAATACCATAAAATAAGAGAATAAGTTAGGCGTGATTCTGTAAACGACTTACGTGATTGAATCACGACAATAATTTAATATTCAATATAAGATAAATAATTAAGTAGCCTGTCATTGTCTAAATCGAGTTCAATGACAGGCTGTTTAAATTGCTTACAGTATGCTGCGGATATGATAATAAAGAATTTGATATAAATAAAAGGCTTTAAGTTAAGAAGAATGAGTATCTCTTATTAATTCATTCTTTAAGATTAAATTTACAAATAACAAAAAAGTAGAAACAGTGACGATAGAACGAGTATTGGGATCCAAGCTAATTGAATTGCTGTAACTGGGGATTTTTAGGGATAGTCGCGTCATCTTATTTACATAAAGTTACATGTCTTCTAATCCTAAGACTCGTGTTTCAATATCGTATTTTGCCATCTCTTTGTGCCTTAAATGTTCCACTTTTTCCATGAACGTTGAATGAACATAATTATTTTCTGGCATCCGTTTAACTTCTGCTATAAGGGCTTTTTTTCCACTTGATTTAAGAGCTACAATATCAATTTCATAAGAGTTTAATCGTTCTTTGTTTGTAGAACTTTTAGTTTCCCACCAGGAACCAATTTCTTTAAACCCACCTTCTTCTGCTAATTTCTGTTTAAAATAGTTTTCTAACACTTTGCCTGAATAAGTCTGATAATCAGCCTTTGCTAGTTGACGCAGGTCTTCAAAATTCTGTAGTTCAATATATGAACGATTCCGTTCGATGTATTTAAACCAGAAATTTAGAAAATTATCTCCAATAATATATCGTACATTTTTCTTAGTACCTGGTTTCGCAAAAATAGGCCGTTCGCGAGTTATCAAATTATACACATTTTCTAATTTACTTAAATGACCTCCGATAGATATCCCCCCTAGTACTGACTCTATTTCCCCTTGTGTATAATGCCCATTTGCTATTTCTAATAAGATGGAAAAGTAAATGCCATAATTTTTTCCAAATTCAGTAATCAACAAATTACGTCCTTCATCTATAAACAAGGAATTTTCTGAAAAAACGAAGTCATATATCCGGTCAACAGAAAGTGCTTGGTTGTCACAGAATAACTCTACATATTTAGGGATTCCTCCAGTCAGTGTATACAAAGCTAACAGGTCATCATTACTATATCCGGGCGCAAAATCCTCCATAATTTGTTTTAGCACTTTTGTATTGAAGGACCGAAGACATAAAATATTGTCAGCACGTCCGAATAATGGTTCTCCATGATCCGTGAATATCTTTTGCATCAATGAATATACAGAGCCGCTAATTACAAGATTTATTTTAGTTTCTTGCCGATATTCATCCCAAAGATTTTGCATATCACTAAAAACATCGGGTCTGATATTATAAAACTCCTGAAATTCATCAATAACAATATTAAAAGAACGTGTTTTTCCTATTTCGAAAAGATATTGTATCAAAGTAGTAAAGTTAGATATGCCATCCGGAATAAAAATAGATAATGTCTCGCGTACTATTTTTATAAAATCTGCGACTAATATACTCTCTGCTTTTCTTCCAATGAAAAAATATACAGTAGGTGTTCCCTTCAGAGCTTGTTTTATAAGACTGGTTTTTCCAATACGCCTACGGCCTGTTACCACAATCATTCTGGAATTTTGACCAAATGCAAGCTCTTGTACACGCTTCAATTCTGCAATTTCTTTCTCTCTATTATAAAACTTCATAATCAATAAGTTTTTCTCAACGGCTGTTGAGTCAACCGTCGTTGCAAAAATATGAAATAAATTAAGAACAGCCAATTTTGCAATACTTAATTATTGATGTTTTCGCCATTTTTAGAGTTCATCCGAAAGAAAATAGAATAATAAAATAATGAAAATAAGTGACTTTATTGAGAGAAAAATCACTTTAATTTTACTTGAAAAAGATGTAAAGCACAACACAGTAACAATACGCTAATTTATAATATCCAGATAATCAAATAGATACAGTAGTGTTTATTAGTATGGACAGGACCCGGAAAACCAACTTTGCACGGATGACTTCGCCGGACATTG
>OJMG01002609.1_pt1 | contig 14991 bp, 13 predicted proteins | sample 1597141 | NCBI WGS metagenome assembly OJMG01 (sample SAMEA2452119, study PRJEB22498) | human gut metagenome | biome: human feces; feature: human gut; material: feces | place: Australia | collected 2012 | reverse complement strand
CACGTTCCGGTGAGAAAGGACCTTCACCGTCCAATGCATTGTTGGCGTCAATGGCTCGTCCGTGGTGATGGACTGCGACAGAGATGCCACCTCCCAGATGGCAGATAATTAAATCCAGATTTTCGTATTGGGTTCCCTGCTCTTTGGCAAAGCGGCGGGCGATTGCTTTCTGGTTTAATGCATGCCAGATGGTGATCTTCGACATTAAGGGAGAACCTGTAATGCGTGCTATATCTTCCAGTTCATCCACCACTCCCGGATCAGCAATGAAAGCCGGACAGTCGGGTAATGTGGAGGCCAGTTCGCTGGCAATCAATCCTCCTAAGTTACAAGCATGGGTACGCATAGCATGCACTGTATCACGTTTCATGGCCTCATTTACTTCATACACTCCGCCCGGTATCGGTTTCACTAAACCGCCGCGTCCGATGATTGCATCAAAAGAAAAAGGTATCTTATTGTTTTCCAATTCTTGTAACACCAGGTTTTTCCGGAATTCAAACTGGTCTATCACCTCGGGAAAAGCGGATAGTTCTTCTACAGAATGTTTTATATTACTGACAAACAGCGGAGTTTCATTTTCGTAAACTGCTATTTTAGTAGAAGTAGAACCGGGGTTGATAACCAGAATTTTCATGAATAGTAGGCTTTTAGTGGTGAATTTAGAATGATGAGCCGGTGACTTGGCTGACTTGTTTTCTGCATTTGCAATCTCCTGACACTTGTAAGCATGCCATTGCAATGCTGTAATATTTGGACAAGCCGGAATCACTACGCGATGGAAGTACTACAGGGCAAATAGGACCTTGCAGCAATCCTGCCATTTCTGCCTGTGCAAACAAAGAGACGGATTTGTAGAATGCATTACCCGATTCAATGTTCGGGAATATCAAGACATCTGCCTGTCCGTTGATAGGAGATACAATCCCTTTAATATCACCACTTGCTTGTTCGCAGGCAGTACGTACATCCAGCGGGCCGTCAATAATCACATTTCCGAATTCTCCCGCTTCGGCAAGTTCTACGATATTCACATAATCTAGTGAATGAGGGAACTTGGCACTCACTTTTTCTGTGCAGTGAATCAATGCGACACGCGGTTGTTCGATACCAAAGTGACGGCAGGTGCAGATAGCATACCAAATCATTTCTATACGTTGCTGTAAAGTAGGACGCGGAATGACGGCGGCATCCGAGAAGAAAAGCAGTTTATGGTAAGTAGGAATTTCCATTACTGCCAGATGCGTGAGGATTTTCCCTTTCGGTAACAAACCTTTTTCTTTGTCGAGTATGGCATGCAGTAAGTTGTCCGTATTGATAATCCCTTTCATCAAAATATCCGCTCCTCCTTCACGCACAATGCGGACAGCTTCGCGCGCCGCTTCATCCGGATTTTCTATGTGGATGGTTTTTACGTATTCAGGATATTGTTTGAGCGTGGGATATTTCTTCAGAATGGTAGAATCTCCAATCATCAGAAATTCTGCAATCCCTTCTTCCAAAGCACGGGAGATGGCATATTCAGTGTTAGGATCGTTCGCACAGACCACGGCAATTCGTTTTCTATGGTTTAGTTTTTTAAGATGAGCCGTTAACTGGGCAAAATTTAGAATAGGTTCCATAACGTTAGATTTTTAGCAAATATCAGAAAAATGATTGAAAAAATAATGATTATAACCCGAAAAATTACATCCATTATGTAACATTTTGCTATATTTTATTTGTTTTGGCTGTTGGATGTGCATGGAACCGTTTTTTCCTGTATTTTTGCAAATAAATCCCCCAATAAAATAAAAGCACCATGAAACAGTTTAAAAATCTATTATTTCTTAGCTTAATTCTCCTTTGTTGGACGCTTGTTTCCTGTAAAAGCAGCAAGACGTCTTCCGGTTGGTCTTTGATCTGGGAAGAGAACTTTAATCAGAAAAAGAGTTTCGATTCACAGGTCTGGAGCAAGATTCCACGAGGTAAGTCAGACTGGAATAACTATATGACAGACTTTGATTCCTGCTATGCCATGCGTAAAGGCAAACTGGTGTTGAGAGGTATTGTCAATCATACCCAACGCAATGACACTGCCCCTTATTTGACAGGCGGTGTGTATACAAAAGGCAAAAAGGCTTTTACGAACGGGCGTATTGAGATTTGTGCCAAGTTGAATGCGGCGGGAGGAGCATGGCCTGCCATCTGGATGTTGCCTGAAGGAGCGGCATGGCCATCCGGCGGTGAGATTGATATCATGGAACGTTTGAATAACGATTCTATTGCTTATCAGACAGTTCATTCCCATTACACTTATACGCTGGGGATCAAGGATCATCCGGTATCACATTCTACGGGAGTGATTCACCCTGACCGCTACAATATTTTTGCAGTCGAAATGTATCCGGATAGTCTTTCATTTTATGTCAATGATGTACATACGTTTACTTACCCCCGCATACAAACGAAAGAAGAAGGACAATTCCCTTTTAATCAGCCCTTTTATCTGCTGATTGATATGCAGTTGGGAGGTTCGTGGGTGGGAGCAGTCTCTCCCGAGGATCTTCCGGTAGAAATGGAAGTGGACTGGGTGCGTTTTTATCAACGAAAGTCAATAAAATAAGAACATATATGGATATTCAATTTCCTCCCTTTTTGCAGAAAGGTGATAAAGTGGTTATTGTATCACCTTCGAGTAAGATAGACCAACAATTCCTAAAAGGAGCCAAGAAACGGATGGAATCATGGGGCTTGAAAGTGGCTATAGGAAAGCATGCCGGAAGTTCATCCGGAAGATATGCCGGGACAATCAAGCAGCGGCTGAAAGATTTGCAGGATGCGATGGACGACCCTAAAGTGAAGGCTATTCTTTGCAGCCGTGGAGGGTACGGGGCGGTACATTTGATCGATAAAATTGATTTTACGGCCTTTTGTGAACATCCGAAATGGTTACTGGGCTTTAGCGATATAACCGCTTTGCACAATCTGTTTCAGAAAAATGGATATGCTTCCCTTCATTCATTGATGGCACGTCATCTTACGGTGGAACCGGAAGACGATCTTTGTGCGAACTATCTGAAGGATATTCTATTGGGAAATATTCCTTCTTACATGTGCGAGAAGCATAAACTGAACAAGCAGGGGACGGCACAAGGCGTTTTGCATGGCGGTAACATGGCGGTAGCCTACGGTTTGCGTGGCACTCCTTATGATATTCCGGCGGAAGGCACTATACTGTTTATTGAAGATGTTAGCGAACGTCCGCATGCCATCGAACGTATGATGTATAATTTGAAACTGGGGGGCGTGTTAGAAAAACTGTCCGGATTGATTATCGGTCAATTTACAGAATATGAAGAAGACTGTTCGTTGGGCAAGGAACTGTATGCTGCTTTGGCAGATTTAGTAAAAGAGTATGATTATCCCGTCTGTTTCAATTTCCCGGTGGGGCATGTGACTCATAATCTCCCGCTTATCAACGGTGCAAAAGTAGAGCTTGTGGTGGGAAAGAAAAATGTGGAACTAAAGTTTATATGTTAATAATCCATTCCATCTGAACGATGCTGTGGTGAAAATGACTAATTTTGAGGCTTTAATAGATAAAAGGACGATGAAAAAGAAAACTATGATAGTATTAATGAGTGCCTTTTTGTTATTATCAGCATTCTCTTGCGGTGGAGGTAACAAGGCAAATAGTACGAGTGAACAAGACGAAAAGACAGTTGTGAATGTACCTCAGTTTGATGCGGATAGTGCTTATTTGTATGTAAAGAATCAGGTAGATTTCGGACCTCGTGTTCCTAACACTAAAGAACATGTTGCCTGTGGCAATTACCTTGCCAGTCAATTAGAGGCTTTCGGTGCTCAAGTGACTAATCAATATGCTGATTTGATTGCTTATGACGGTACGTTGTTGAAAGCGAGAAACATTATCGGTTCTTATAAGCCGGAAAGTAAAAAGAGAATCGCTTTGTTTGCACATTGGGATACACGCCCATGGGCTGATAACGATCCTGACGAGAAGAACCATAAAACTCCGATTCTGGGTGCAAATGATGGTGCCAGTGGGGTAGGAGCTTTGCTCGAAATAGCTCGTCTGGTCAATCAGCAACAACCGGAATTGGGGATTGATATCATTCTGTTGGATGCAGAGGACTACGGTGCGCCACAGTTTTATACAGGAAAGCATAAGGAGGAATTCTGGTGTCTGGGATCGCAGTATTGGGCACGTAATCCTCATGTACAAGGATATAATGCACGTTTTGGTATCCTGCTCGATATGGTAGGAGGTGAAGGCAGTGTGTTTATGAAAGAAGGGTATTCGGAAGAATTTGCTCCGGACATAAATAAGAAGGTTTGGAAAGCGGCAAAGAAAGCGGGTTACGGAAAGACTTTCATGGATGGAAACGGAGGATTTGTAACAGACGACCATCTGTTCATAAATCGTCTGGCACGTATTAAAACGATCGATATCATTCCCTACAATCAGGAAGGTGATTTTACCCCGACATGGCATACTGTCAATGACAATATGGAACATATTGATAAGAATACGTTGAAAGCAGTCGGTCAGACGGTATTGGAAGTGATTTACAATGAGAAATAATAGAATTGAGAAATAATATAATAAGGTGTTGATAGATTGGTATGCCGGTTTTAAATACGGCATCTGCTATTCGCACATTGGTATATTGTCTAATTAAATAATTACTATAATGTCAATTAATGAACTACAAGATGAAGTGATTGCGGAATTCAGTGACTTCGACGATTGGATGGACCGTTATCAATTACTTATTGATCTGGGAAATGAACAGGAACCACTTGAAGAAAAATATAAGACGGAACAAAATCTGATTGAAGGATGCCAGAGCAGGGTATGGCTTCAAGCGGATGATGTGGATGGTAAAATCGTTTTTAAAGCAGAAAGCGATGCTTTGATTGTAAAGGGGATTATTGCCTTGTTGATTAAAGTCTTTTCCGGACATACTCCTGATGAAATCTTAAATGCAGATCTTTATTTTATAGACAAGATCGGACTGAAAGAGCATCTATCGCCAACGCGTAGCAACGGTTTGCTGTCGATGGTAAAACAAATACGAATGTATGCATTAGCATTCAAAGCGAAAGAGGGGAAGTAAAAACTTCCCTTTTTTATTGCTGCTTTTGGGAAGTCAGGTGGTTCATGGTCAGTATGATACCGATAAACAGGAGGATTGACCCGAATAGGACGATGAGATACGGGGTACCGTTAATCAGGTCGTCCATATTTTCTGCTTCGGGGTATTTGATGCTAAGATAGACTGACAATGAATTGTTTAGTACATGCATCAGTATACAAGGTATCAGACTGCCTGTTTTGTAATAAGTCCATGCCAGCAGGATACCGATCAGAAAAGCCGGAAGGATCTGGGCGGGATTTATATGAAAGACACCGAACAGAAGTGCGGAAATCAGAATTGCTTTAGTCGGATTGTATTGCTGAAGTAAAGCGTGGGTGATGGCTCCGCGAAACAATAACTCTTCAAGTACGGGACCTACGATGGCTATTGCAAGAATGCCGCCCCAACCGGATTGGAGAATGTTGAAAGATTGTTCCATGATATTGGGAATCCAATCCAGCAGGCTCATTAGTGAGGAAACTGCAAACCCGCAAGTTAGGATTGCAATGGCACTACAGACCAGATAAGGGGCTGACACAGGTAACCATGTTGCCTTCTTTTTACTGATATAACCGGCTTTCCATAGATAAATACCCATCATAATCTGACCGGCTAGTTGTGCCGGGATCATAATCATTTGCGTCAGAGTGACTTTATCCAGATTTCCCGTGGTGACGAACAAATAGATCGTACAGGGAATCATAATCAGGATTGGAGCAATAATCTGCGCAATGAGAAGGTCTATTAATACTAATTTGATAGCCGTTTTCATGTTTTTTTATTTAGTGGTAAAGAAACTATAGATAAACATAGCTAACATGGATATAGCTATTACCACCAAAGAGATGCTCATAAATGACTTTTGCATAAGAATCTATTTTTTAAGAATTGTTTCTGTCTCTTCAGCATCCTTATGGAGCTGTGTTATTAACTCGTCGATACTGGAGAATTTCAGTTCGGGACGTGTCCGTTTAACAAAAGTAAGCCGGATGAATTTATCATATATGTCAGAATGGAAGTGGAGGATATTCACCTCAATCGTCCGGTTCGGACCATTGTCAATCGTCGGGCGGACACCTATATTCAGCATCCCCATATACGTTTTCCCGTCAAATGTTACCCATACGGCATATACGCCATCGGCAGGAATTAGTTTATCGGGATCATCCACCCGTAAATTGGCCGTTGGGAAACCTATCTTTCTGCCTACCTGATAGCCGCCTACTACGATCCCGTCAAGGAAATATTCATATTTCAGACAATGGGCGGCCAGGCTAACTTCTCCTTCATGAAGAAGTTTGCGGATCAGGGAAGAGCTCACCGGAATGTTGGGTTCGTTCCCTATTTCTATATTGCTGGTATACGCTTTGGCGCGAATTACTTCTATGCCAATTTCTTTTCCATAACGTACATAATCCTCGAAACCTTCGCTGCGGTTATGTCCGAAACGATGGTCATAGCCGATAACCAGATATTTTACCTGATAACGCTCTTTTAGCAACTGTGTCATAAACTCCCGGGCAGTGAGCCGGGAAATTTCCGGAGTGAAATCAAGCATCAGGCAGTAGTCTACCCCGATGTCTGCAAGCAGACTTATTTTTTCTTCGGGGGTAGTCAGAAGTTCCGGACGATACTCCACATTCATCACTTTTCGGGGATGAACGGGAAAAGTAACCAATGCAGAGCGTAGACCTTTGGCGGCGGCTATCTCTTTCACTTGCTGAATCAGATAGCGATGTCCTGCATGTACTCCATCAAAGAAACCGATGGTAGCTACGCAGGGTTCCGGGGTAATTGCCGATGTGTCACGTATAATCTGCATATCTCTAAAATTATTTGAGGTTGAAAAGATGGCTCCAGTCTTCGCCTACTTTCGCTGTATAGGTAGAAATTCCTAAATTTTGGGCTGTCTTACAGTTCATTTCAGAGTCATCAATAAAAAGCGTTTCTTTCGGCTCGATACCGGCATCCTCTATGATTGCCTTGAATATCTCCGGTTCGGGCTTGGCCATTTTCATTTCAAAAGAGAGGTACGTTTTTTCAAAATAATCTTCCACCTTAAAGGTGCGGTAAGGAAACAAATGAGCACATGTCCATTCCCAATGAATTTGGTTGGTATTGCTCAATAAATAGACGACATATTTCTCACGTAATTTTAATAATAAATCCAGTTTCTGTGTGGGTATATCTACCAGAAAACTATTCCAGGCTGCATCTATTTGTTTGTCGCTAACTGCTTTGCCTATCATTTTACGAACTCCGTCACGGAATTCGGCAGGTGTAATCAATCCTTTTTCCTGTTGCATCAGGAGTCCGTCCTGGTTCTGGATATCCAGCAATGCATCTACGTTTTGGAGCCCTAACTTCTGAAAGTGCTCAATGCAACGTTGGCGGTCGAGATTGATAAGTACACCACCTAAATCAATAAGAAGGTTTTTTATTCCTTTACTTTTCATTTCTGTCTTTTTTGTGAATAATACGTTGAACAAGGCGAACAAGTTCTCCAACCCATAACACCGTGGACGAAACGCCTATAATAAGAAGCCAGGTTTGCCAGTCGAGCGGTTCCGTGCGGAATACGGCTCCACCGAATTGTACGATGAGGAATTGTCCGGCAAGAATAGCCAGTACAATAAGCTCCATCCCATACGATTTGGAAAGTCCCTTGAATGCCGAATTGGTAGTACCGAATACACGGGCATTGAACAGATTCCAGAATTGCAGCATGACAAAGAAGGTGAAGAAAATAGTCAGGTTGTGTACATTCATTCCTTGCGTACTGTGGTCGAAATAATAAATCATTCCGAGCAATACGATGAGGAAGATAGAGCCCACACCTATTATATTAGACCGCATTGCCTTACTGATAATAAAATCGGTACTGCGACGAGGTTTCTCAAGCATCACCGTTTCGCTGGGTGGAATAGAGGCAAGAGCCAAAGCGGCAAAAGTATCCATAATCAGGTTCACCCATAACATTTGTGTTACAGTCAGCGGAAGTTCCGTACCGATTACGGAGCCTAGCAGAACGATAAGCAATGCCACAAAGTTGATCGTTAGCTGGAAAACGATGAAACGCTGGATATTCTTATACAGTGAACGTCCCCACATAACAGCGGTTCCGATACTGTTGAAGGAGTCATCGAGCAATGTAATATCACTGGCTTCTTTAGCTACAGAAGTACCTGTACCCATTGACAAACCTACTTGAGCATGATTCAAAGCCGGGGCATCATTCGTTCCGTCTCCGGTTACCGCTACCACTGCTCCTTTTTGTTGAAGCAGTTGTACCAGACGTTGTTTGTCTGTCGGACGGGCGCGAGACATGATTTTTAAGTCCATCACTCTGTCTAGTGCTTCTTCATCGCTCAATTCGGCAAATGCAACACCGGTGATTCGATTTCGTTCCGTATCAGTTTCAGAGTTCCAAAGACCTATCTGGCGTGCGATTTCCGTGGCAGTTCCCGGAGTGTCACCGGTCACGATCTTGATACCGATACCTGCAGACTGGCATTTCGCAACCGCAGCAGGTACATCCGGACGAATCGGGTCGGAGATGGCAACCACTCCCAAGAAATTGAGGTCGTTGGCTGAAACAAGTTCTGTGCAATCGTTCGGCTCATTTTCTCCGACAATCTTGAATGCAAATCCAAGTGTACGCATAGCCATATTCTGATAGCTCAACAGTTGTGCTTCCACTGTAGAACGATACTCTACCGCATCCACTTGCCGTCCATCCAGAACAACTTCTTTACACTTACCCAAAACAATTTCAGGAGCTCCTTTTATATAAAGTATTTTTTTTCCGATCAATGGGGATTCAACAAGAGTCGCCATGAATTTCCGTTCGGTAGAGAAGGTGAGTTGATCGAGAACATGAGCTTGTTCGCGGAGTTGCAGGTAATCTCTTCCCTGTTTGTTAAGCCAGAGCAATAAAGCCACTTCGGTTGGATTTCCTACGCCTTTGGGTTTTTCTCCATTGGTTGATTCTTCAAGAAAAGCTGTTGAATTGGCGCTGATTCCTTCTGCGATAAGTGCGCTAATATCGTCATCAGACAAGTCACTGCCATTTTTTATACCATAGAAATTGGGTTCGTGCACTTGCATCAGATTTTGAGTCAGTGTACCGGTTTTATCCGTACAAATCACGGTGATGGCTCCCATTGTTTCGCAAGCATGCATTTTCCGCACCAGATTGTTGGTAGAAAGCATACGACGCATGTTCAATGCCAGACTAAGCGTAACACTCATTGGCAATCCTTCAGGTACAGCTACTACAATCAGCGTAACTGCCATCATAAAATATTTCAGTGTCCGTTCGAAAACCGGAAGCCACTCATGCCATCCGTTCAGCGAACCGAAATCAAAATATAGCACTACATCCTTCACGAAGAAAATAAGGAAAGCCAGACCGGCAACGGTGAAACCTATCTTTCCGATTAGATTTGCGAGTTTGGTGAGCTGTATGTTCAGCGGGGTGGGTTCGAGGTTATCCTCTGTACTCTGCCGGGCTACTTTTCCGATTTCAGTAGCATCTCCCACATGCAGCACGCGCATGGTACCATGTCCATCCACCACTGTAGTGCCACGCATCACCAGATTGGAGGCATAAGTCGCTTCTTCATCAAAATCAGCTTCTACAATAGTTTTATTAATAACAGGTTCTCCGGTCAGATTGGATTCGTTCACTTGCAGAGAAATAGCTTCCAGCAACTCTCCATCAGCGGGAATTTCTTCACCTGTTTCCAGAATGACGATATCACCTACCACTATGTCTTTACGAGGGATTTCCTGTACGCGTCCGTTTCGGACCACTTTTACCAGGGTTTCTTCATTGACTGCATTCAGCAGATCGAACTTCTTACTGGCATCATATTCGAAGAAGAAACCAATTCCGGTAGCCAATAAGATAGCGGCTATGATTCCGATTGTTTCGGCATATTCGTTTTCGATGATGGAGATAATTAATGAGAAAGCGGCTGCTACTAATAATACACGGACAACCGGGTCTTCAAATTTTTCCAGATAAAGTTTCCAGAGAGAAGGACGCTTGGGGGGCGTTAACAGGTTAATACCATTTTTCTCCCTGCTTTGTAGGACTTCGTCATCAGTAAGTCCTAAATGATAATAGTCATTTTTATTTGTACTCATGCAGATACATGCGTTTAGTTTGAACCGCAAAAATACAACATAAAATTGTGATAGAATGTTTAATTAAAACTTTTTATGAAGTCGAATTTGTTAGCGTGGTTTACCACATGACCGATAAGGAATTGTAAACCAGAATGTAGAGCCTTCACCTTCTACGGAATTCGCTCCGATTTGACCGCCAAGTTTGGCGACAATAGTTTGAGATATGGAGAGTCCCAGTCCGGCTCCTTTTTTATCTTTATTCAGTTTCACGAAGCGCTCGAATACATCCGGTAATTTCTCTGCTGGAATTCCGGTTCCGGTATCCTTGACATAAAAGTAAAGCTCGGTATCTCTAGCTTCATAGCCGAGGCGGATGCTACCTTTATGGGTGAACTTAATGGCGTTGCCGGCAAAGTTTGAAAGCACTTGCGCCACTCGGTTCCGATCTGTTTGAATCATGCAGGAAGAACGGGATGATTCCGCTATAATTTGTATATTTCCTCCGGCGTCATCGACTCTCATTTGAAAAAGTTGTTGTAAATCTGAAAGTAACTGATTGACGTCAACTGTTGTCTGCACAAATTCCAATGTTCCGGCTTCGATTTTTGACATATCGAGAATGTCGTTGACCAGTTGCATCAGGAGGTCGGCATTCATTTTTATGATTTCTTGATATTGGGCCTTTTCCTCTTCTGTAGTTGCACTGCCTAATACCTCTGCAAATCCGGTAATAGCATTGAGAGGGGTACGGATTTCATGGCTCATGTTGGCTAAAAAGGCAGATTTTGAAATATCGGCTTTTTCTGCTTTTTCTTTGGCTAGCCGTAACTCCTTTTCAGCTTGTTTTCGGCGGGTAACATCGTGTACGGTGATTACCATGTTCTCTTCTTCATTCAGAAGGAAGTAAGAACCGGATATTACTGCATCACATTCCACGGTAGTATTATCAGATGTAACTACGGATAAAGTGGCTTCAAGATCCGTGAAGTTTCGCCTCTGTTCGAAAGCTTGTCGTATGGCGGTACGTATCGGGCAAGAACCGCAGAAACTATGTGTGCCGCAACCTCCTTCGGCTGCCAATGCATTGCGACATTGCAACAAGTCGCCCACTCTTTTCTCTTCTGTTCCTTTTCTGGTTCCGGTTTTTTGGTAATAGTTAGTTTTCAGTACCTTGAAATCATTGTCTATTAATAGGATAAAGGCATGCACATTTTTCAAGATGGCGCCGGCAATATGGCTGGTGCGTTCCAACTTTCTGGATTCACGGAACAATCGTTGTTGCATCCGCAGACATTTCCTACGTTCCAATAAAAAACTGATTAGTAGGACTGCGCATAAAACTATTAAGGTAGACAATAGTGCTATAAGCATAGTATAATATTGTTGTTTTAGCTTGATAATATGACTACAAATATAGTTTTTTTCTTCGGTATCTAAGGTTTCTGTTTTTTCAAGTATTTCATATACTTTTTCATACACCTTTTTTCTGGAAACAACGGCATCTTCTAGGACAACTACAATACCGAATATTTTATCTTTTAAATATTGTTTATCCAATTGAAAACATCCCTGCAAATAATTGTTAATTTGATTATAAATTTGTATTACATCTTCTGCATAAATCTCAATATCCGCTTCGATTTCCGCAACATCAAATTTTCTCAACTTTAAGCTTGGTGTAATTGCCTTTGTATCATAGAAAATCACATTGTCCCCCTCAGCTGCAATAACATCAGAAGTCAAGAGTTTATCTTTTCCCTTTTTGTAGGTATACTCTAAATAATTTTTCCATGTAGAGGTATCCAGTGCAGGATGGTCATATTTTATTAATTTGTAATATCGTTCTGTCTTGCTGACTTTTTTCTTCGTTGCTTTCCCATACTGCTTCGTTACCTTAGACTCTGTACTTCCCAATTTTACATTACGTTTTGTTTTCATTGTTTTTCCAGGATTTTTACAATACTTGCTCTCCGGAATGTCATAGAATACAAACCAGCTCCACTCATATTGTTTTTTCTCTGTTACAAAATCATGCTTTTTACCTTCAAATGTATACTCAAAGTCCTTTTTCCCTAACTTCTTAGCCTTTGCCTCCACATTTCCCATCGGCACTGCCGTAACCAGCATCATCACTGCTAATGCCAGTGTCATCCATTGTTTCATAAACTTTTTCATCATGTTTCCTCCTTTAATGTATCGTGTAAATTATCATTTCATGATATATGTGATTCAGTATAACGTATAAGCGTTAGTTTTTCAATAGCTACTTACGTTATAATTCATCTGTCTAAAACGTTATATCACAACTAAAATTAGTATAACGCACGAAACGAAGGAGGGGGATATTGATGGAGTTGAACAAATCACTCACAAAAATTCAGCAATTATTGAACGAAAGAAACTGGTCACTTTATAGATTAGCCAGAGAATCCAATATACCCTATTCCTCTTTAAATTCACTGTTTCTCAAAAATAATCAGCCTACCGTCGCAACCCTTGAGAAAATATGCAATGGTTTTCACATTTCTTTATCGGAATTTTTCTCCGATAGCACCCCTTACAGAAATGAAACACCGATCATCACAAAAGACGAGCAAAAACTGCTCGATGCTTTTCGTACACTCACGAATAAGGATAAACAAAAGTATTTAGAAATTATAGAGATACTTAAGAAATAGAAAATGCATCTTATTTCTAAGATGCATTTTCTTTGGCTATCTAGTTATAAAATATTTTACCAACCGTCGTAGCAAACATCATAATTTACACCATTAACCTCAAAACTACCGCACTCACCATTGCAAACTGAACAATCACAATCAGCCTGACAATCTGTTGCACAATCTGACGCACAGTCGCAATCCGAACCACAGTCACAATTACAATCTGCTGCAGCATTACTGTCTGCTGCTGCTTTACTCTGGCTTGCACTCTGCTGATTGTTCGATGGTGTCTGAACTGTCGGTTTGCTATCGGATAAATACGAGTCGGATACCCAAGCAGAACCTCCATCGTGCTCGATCCGGTACCAACCGGTATTTTTATCCCGTCCGGTTACATGCACTTCCTGTGCAAAGGATAAGTCCCCTAATTTCTCGCCCTCGGCACTGGAGGTACTGCGGATGCTCACTGCCGTGGTTGCATACATGGTCTGATCCAGTTCTTCTAATACGCTCTCGATCGTCAGTTTGATCGTTAAGGTACTTACATTTCCCGTACTGTCCTCAACTGTATAGGTAACTTCTTTTTCTCCTAAGGTGGACGTATCGACTTTGCTGACTTTGATCTTATCCGTGAGGTCTCCGTCCTCGGCATCTTTCGCAAAGACTCCGTCCATCAGGTCTACACCGTTTTCTAAATATACGGTCCTGTCCTTGGTGCCATAGCCTTCAAAGACCGGTGCATTCTCATCCGCTACTTTAAAGGTCAATTCTATCTCACTGGTATTGTTATAGATATCGGTCGCGATCACTTTCTTTTTGACTTTTCCGGGGGTGTCGAACACCGTCACGTTTTTTCCGTCTTCAAAGGTCAGTGTGTAATCGGAGGCTTCTTTTACGGAAAGTGCCATTTTCTCGATAAACACTTCTTCCCCGACCTTTGCCTTTAATGCTTTCTTCGGTTTCTCGATCACCGGTGCTAAGGTATCTGTGACCTTGACTTTTAATGTCAGCACCTGTTCTTTGTATGTAACGGTCATTTCATACTCTCCGACTTTGGAGGTATCTACTTTGCTTGTGTCAATCTTCAGCTTTTTTAATTTACTCTTTGGTACATCCACATATTTGCTGATGTCTAAATCCATCTTTGTTCCCGCTTCGATGACTACCTTGTCATCTATGAGTTTGATCTTATCATTTGCAAGAACTGCTCCGGTACCGATCCCTAATAAAGCGAGTGCGGCAGCCGGAATGACGATATACTTCTTTTTCGTTCGTTTCCTCTCCATTCTCTTTGTTCATTCATACTTGGTTTTTAGTATAACGCTTTAACGTTAGTTTTGCAATACTGATTAACGCTATAATTTTATATGATTTTCTATTTGTTAACGAATGTATTTACCATTGTTCGTATTCCAGACGTGATCTGCCATACAGTAATCTACCATGTTCTTTACTTGATTTTGAGATTTTGAATTTGAAGTTCCGTAAACGAAAAGTATGATACAAAGATTTCTATTGTGAGAAATTTCCCATAAAGAAAAAAAGCAGGCATCAGATTCATCATCTGATGCCTGTTTTTTATTTTCGTATTCTTTATTCGTATCTGAAATAAATAAGATATGGTGCTTTTTTACCACTTTCACCATCATTATCACATTTCATAACAAAATATCGATAACCACCTAACTTGTTAGGATTTATAAATATCCATGCTCCATTTTTAGATGTTATCCCCATGCCTGTTTTAGGATCTAAACGGCACAATTTTTTTAATACATCTTCCATATTTTTATAAGGTGTCGTTATATCGTCATATCTATTATTATACTTCACAAAACACTCATAACCACCAATTGCAATTATATCTCCGGTTTTATTATACTGTTCAACAATATATGTAACCCCTTTTTTCTTATTCCAACATAACTGTGTACCCTTTGGCAGAATATAGACTTTCTTGCCTCCAATGGTCTTCGTCTTGATCTTCTTTCCCTTTGGAGCTTTAAAACTCAAGTTGACTTTTCCTTCTGTATTAGGATAATTATCGATTT
>OJMG01002608.1_pt1 | contig 15008 bp, 16 predicted proteins | sample 1597141 | NCBI WGS metagenome assembly OJMG01 (sample SAMEA2452119, study PRJEB22498) | human gut metagenome | biome: human feces; feature: human gut; material: feces | place: Australia | collected 2012 | reverse complement strand
GCGCAGAACCCCTTCCGGTACAGCCAGAATACCATGATCACAGCAAGTACCGCACTTACGACCCATTCCAGGATCCGCAGCGCCTTTTTTATCGTGTCTTTCCCTGCATAAGAGTCTCTTACACAAGCTGCGGCGAATTCCAAAAATCCCACCACTATCATTCCCACGATCAGGAAGACGCACATCCTAAGCTCCCAGTACAGATTCTGGAGATACCAGTCGAACATCCCCAGGATCATGGATGCGGCGGTATAATCCGTTGCTACCTCCGTCATGGAAAACAGCCTCTGAATGCCTCTTACATACTCATCCATGCCATAGCGGATCTGAATGTAACCGAATAATACCAGCAGTGCAGTAAGATACCCCGCCAGGCACATACCTGTATCCTGCAACAGCTTCTTACGAAACCTCCTGCCTGCTGCCTTTTTTCGTGCTTCCTTATTTTCCGTTTCTGCATTTCCCGCAACGTCAACACAATCCTGCGCAATGCTTTTTTGCTCTTCCAGCCAGCTCTTTAACTGTTTCTCTTGCGTAATGTATGCTTCTTCAAATGTTTTCGCAATGTGATTTAGTACTCCTATTTCCATATTATCAAAGGTTACATTAGATTCAATATACGAAAACTCACCATTTATCTTGATCCTAGAAATATACGAGCCATCTTTGAAAGGAACATTAAAATTGTTATTACCTTTATTAGCGAAGAAATCTTCATAATATGAAGCACCAATAACCGTATCCGAATGTGTTGCCTTAACATCAGAAGTGTAATGGAAGCAACCTTCAATATACACTTGCGGAATTTTTGTAGATGCCATCATAATAACCACTGCTAATCTATCCATATATGACAGTAAATGCATTTGTTTAGTTATATCTTCGAATTTGCTTCTATCTATTATTTGCCAATGAATAATATCGAATACAGCTTCATTTTGTTTTTCATGAGACATTATACTCTCTTTAAATTCTTGATAAATATCAGTTTGTTTATATAATTCGATATTTTCCAAACCGATATATTTATCTACAAATTCTTCTGAATATGGCTCTGTAACAAAATCGCCGGAACGCATAATCATCTCTTCATCCATTAGTATAACGGGTAAAGGGTCTATTGCCAAACGATACATGGCAACGGCACCAATTGCCACTTTTAAAGTCTCTTCAAAATCTGCAACTATTTTGAGATAGACCTTATCTTCGCGGTGATCCGACCAGGAATATCTTTGTGTGGTATAAAAGGATGAATAGCCTTGTTTATGCACATATTTATTTGTCTTTTTCTGAGCATCACGTATGTTTTCAAAGAAAGCAGACATTTTAGTTTTTAATTCTTTGAAGACAGGTTCGTGTTTTTGTAGATATTTGGCCATCTTTCCAGATTCAAAACCCGGCTCTAATTTTTCCCACTCTTTCATCTTTTCGGGATTTGCTGTAAGATACAGTGTGCCGAGTGAAATCTCAATAGATTGGCGTAGCGAATAAAATGCCGCATCAAAAAATCCCTTTTGAAAAAGGAATATAGAATTGGCTATCATTTGAGAAGCTTCATCAAAGAATCTATTAGCCTCCCAAGCATCGATTAATCCGGTTTGAGCCCATGTAATATTCTCTATGTCCCAAAGGTAATCGGATGCATTTGGCAAAACAAACTTTCGGACTTTCCAACGGCCTATTTCAAAGTCCTCACGTAAATCGTCTAATGTGTGTAATTCCATATTTATCAATAAACCAAGTTCTTGTTTGTGATTGAAGAGTGCAAAGATAGCTCTTTTCACTGGTCCAACAATCAAAATAGCAAGAAAATTGAACCTATTCGCAATTTTGATGGCAAATTATCTTATTTAAATGATGATTGGTTGGGAAATATTATGTATATTTGCAATCTAAACGAGTAATCATATTCAAAATGGAAGAGACAAAGGATATAAATCGGATTAAGGTGGTTCTTGTGGAGAAAAAACGGACGAATAAATGGCTGGCTGAACAATTAGGGAAAGACCCGGCAACTGTGTCGAAATGGTGTACCAATACTTCGCAACCAGGTCTGGAAACGTTGTTGCAGATTGCCAATGCTCTTGAAGTCGATGTCAAGGAACTACTGAACTCCTCTTTGGATGAGACTATTCAAACAGTACGTCTTGTAAAATAACACACTAACCTTTAATCAATCAGATAGATAATGAACAAGAAAGAACTATATAACAAGATATTGCAGCTTGAAGGTTTAACCAACGAAGAGAAGTCGGAACTGTTGGGATTGCTGCGTAAGCAAAAGAAATACGGTTTGGTGTGGGAGGATAAGCCGGAAGATGTAGAAGAACGCCTACGCGAGGAGCTGCCTGTATTGGTGGAAGACACCGCAAAGGCTCTCATCAGCACCGAAGCCGATGCGCCCAACCATATCCTTATCGAGGGCGACAACCTCGAAGCCCTTACCGCCCTTACCTATACGCACGAGGGTAAGATTGATATGATCTATATTGATCCTCCGTATAATACAGGGAATAACGATTTTGTTTATAACGACAAGTTTGTAGATAAAGAGGATTCATACCGTCACTCCAAATGGCTGTCGTTTATGGCAAAGCGACTTCGCATCGCCAAACAGTTGCTTTCAGACAAGGGTGTGATATTTATCTCGATTGATGATAATGAGCAGGCGCAATTGAAGTTGCTGTGCGATGAGGTATTTCTTTCTCAAAATTTTGTTGGTACATATTTTTGGAAAAGGACTAGCACACCTCCAGCATTATCATATAAGATAAGACGTAAATTGGAATTTGTATTGTGCTATCAAAACAAAGATATTCCGCAAAGGACATTCGCACAAGGATATACAGATGGAGGTGATGTTCCATTGTTAAATAGTGGCAATCCTTTGGGTATATTAGAGTTTCCCATAGGAAGCGTAGTATTCAACATTCCTGATGGTGTTTATAACAGAAAAAGTTCATATAAAATTGAATTGCTAGAAAGTATTATTGTCGAAAACGGGAAAAAAATTAATACATTTAAGGCTAAAGGGAACTTTAAATGGGGACAAAACAATCTCAATAAGGAGGTCTCAAATGGAACATATTTTTTAATCAAATCGCATCAGTTCTCGCCACGTTTTCAAAAAAATAGTAAATCTACAAAAGTTCCATCGAATATTATAGATGAAGACGTGTATGTAGGAACGAATGAAGACGCACAAAAAGAAATGGATTCTTTGGGAATCAGTTTTTCTTATGCAAAGCCATTTTCCTTGATAAGCTATTTGTCGCAAATGCCATTTTGGGAAGACAAAAATATTACTATCCTCGACTTCTTCGCCGGCAGTGGCACAACTCTCCACGCAACAATGGAGTTGAATAAAGACGGCGGACACCGCAAGTGCATCCTCGTAACCAATAACGAAAACAATATATGTGAGGAAGTAACCTACGAGCGAAACAAGAGAGTAATCAATGGTTACACCACCCCAAAAGGCGAAGAAGTGCTGGGGCTGAAAAACAACACCCTGCGCTACTACCGCACGAGTTTTGTGGGCAGAAGCCGCTCGATGAAGAATATGCGCCAACTGATGAGCCTCTCCACCGATATGCTCTGCATCAAGGAAGACCTCTATGCCGAGCAACAAAAGTTTGGAGAGCAGCCGACATACAAAAATGTGTTCCGCTACTTCGACAATGGGCACAAGCGCATGATGGTAATATACCGCGAGGAGGCCGTACAGCAATTGGTCGAACTGATTCAGAAGACTGACTACGAGGGCAAGATGTTTGTGTATGTATTCTCTCCCAGTGAAGATCCGTGGGAAGGTGAGTTTGACGAGGTGCAAGACCGCATGCAACTCTGCGCCCTGCCACAAGCCATATACAACGCCTACCGCCGCATACTGCCAAAGAAAAAGGACGAGCTTGTCGGTGCTGACGAAACAAAAGTTACCGAACAAGCAAATGTGATAGACGGAATGCTTAACTTTGACAATGAGGAGGAGCTGCAATGAGCGAACAAGGCAAGAACAAAAAGAAAAAAGAACAGGTAACGGTACGCAGCAGTGCAGCTGAATACCTGAGCTATATAGCATCTGTGGGTAATGACGAGCAGCAGATAGAGATACGCTATGAAGACGAAAACATCTGGCTCACACAGAAGCTGATGGCAATGCTATACGGTGTAGAAGTACACACCATCAACTATCATATCAAGAAAATATTCTCTGACAGCGAATTGCAGGAGACGGCAGTTATTCGAAAATTTCGAATAACTGCCCCTGATGGCAAACAATACACCACGAACCACTATTCATTGGAAATGATTATTGCTGTCGGCTTCAAGGTTAATTCCGAAAAAGCCGTACAGTTCCGAAAATGGGTAAATGGCATAGCTAAGGAGTACACCATCAAAGGCTGGGTAATGGATTCGGAAAGACTGAAACGCGGAACTTTCCTAACAGACAAGTATTTCGACGAACAGTTGGAACGCATCCGTGAGATACGCATCAGCGAACGCCTGTTCTATCAAAAAATAACCGACTTGTACGCTACCGCCATAGACTACGACAAAACAGCATTGGCCACCCGTCGTTTTTATGCTACCGTTCAGAACAAGATGCACTTTGCCGTCCATGGTCATACAGCAGCCGAACTCATTGTGGAACGGGCAGATGCAGACAAAGAGCATATGGGACTGACCAGTTGGGCAGATGCCCCCTATGGCAAAATCAAGAAAAGCGATGTAGTGATAGCTAAAAACTATCTTTCAGATACCGAAATGGGACAATTGGAACGTATGGTTACAGCTTATCTTGATTTTGCTGAAACAATGACCCTGCGCCACATTCCATTGACAATGGCCGACTGGGAGCAACGCCTAAACAATTTTATCAATCTCTTTGAATACGGTCTGCTGAAAGATGCCGGACGTGTAAGTGCCGAAATAGCACGATTGCATGCCGAAACGGAATTCGAGAAATATAGAATCATACAAGATCAATTGTTTTTATCGGACTACGACCGATTTCTATTGGAAATGAAAGAGATTGAGAACAAAAGTCATGATAACAAAAAAGACGAGAAGCAATGAAGAATTTAGAATACCAACAGAGAGCAGTAACCGAATTGATTGACAAAACTATCCGACTGCTAAATGCCGGCGGACAACGCAATAAAATGGTGTTTGAGGCAACGACAGGTGCCGGAAAAACCGTAATGGCATGTCAGATGCTTGCCGGTCTGATGGATGAACTGCACGACCGTGGTGACAGTCGTTATCAGGAAGTGGCATTTATATGGTTTGCCCCACGCAAGTTGCACATACAGAGTTACGAAAAACTGAAAGAGGCTTTTGAGGAGACACGCACACTGCGCCCGGTGATGTTTGACGAATTGGACCAGAACGAGGGCATCCGACCCGGTGAAATACTTTTCGTGAACTGGGAAAGTGTGAACAAAGAGAGTAACGTAATGGTGCGCGAAGGCGACTGTTCACTCTCGCTTTACGAAATAACCGACAAAACAAAAGATGAGTTCGGGTTGCCCATTGTAGCCATCATCGACGAGGAACATATGTTCTGGTCGAAGACAGCCGACAAATCTGCCGCTGTGCTTGACAGAATCAATCCTGCCGTAGAGATACGCATCTCTGCCACACCCAAGACCGCCAATCCAAAAGAAAAAGTAACGGTGTATCGTCAGGACGTGATAGCCGCCGAAATGATTAAGAAAGAGGTGGTGCTCAATCCTGAGATAGAACTGAATTTCAGTGATGAGCTGGAACTCAATGCTAACCTCATCAAAGCGGCTTTGGATAAACGCAACCAAATAGCCGAAGCGTATAAAGCAGTCGGTACAGGAATAAATCCTCTCCTGCTCATTCAGTTGCCTAATGATACCAAGGAAAATATGACGGCGGAGGATACCGCCATAGCCGATCAGGTAAAGAAGTATCTTGAAGTGATGTGCGGCATTACTACCGACAACCACCGTCTGGCGATATGGCTGGCAAACGAAAAAGAAAATCTGACCGATTTGGAGAAACCCAACAATCTGACCGAGGTTCTGCTTTTCAAAGAAGCCATCGCTTTGGGTTGGGACTGCCCTCGCGCTGCCGTTCTGCTTATATTCCGTAAATTGCAAAGCGACCAGTTTACCATTCAGACAGTAGGCCGTATCATGCGTATGCCTGAACAGAAGCATTATCCCAAAGAGATGCTTAATGTGGGATATGTGTTTACTGACATTGCCAAAGACAAGATACAAATAGTTACAGCCGATGCCGACTATATCCTGAACAACACCGTTACAGCATACCGACGCGAGAATTTGAAAAACGTATGGTTACCGGCCTGCTATTCTGAACGCCCCAATATTGAACGTAACTATTTGGGCCCTGACTTTCGCAAAGTACTCTATGATGAAGCTCGCCATTTTTGGGACCTCGCAGAAGGCAATTTACTGTTTTCGTTAGAGGAATTGGCCAAGTTGGATAATGCGAATGATGAAAGCACAACATTACCAGAAACCGACGACCTACAAATCAATGAAAACAGAAAAAAGGTAGCCAACTCTTTGCGCCTTGATGTCAAGAACATCAACATCGAGATACCGCAAGACGTGCATTTCCAGAACGAGGAACAGATATTGGAAGTTGATACCGTAAAATATGCAAGAAAAGCTACCGAGATAGACCGTGTGTTTATGGCATATATCGCCACAAAAGGGCATCAATTCGAGAGTAAAGGTCGTGCCGACAAGATTGCAAGTTATCTGCTTGAAATATTGGCCGACTTCTTCGGCATATTCGACACTGACGCAAAGATAGTGGTGCTATATCACTTGAACAAACCTAAGTTTGATCGCATTATAGATACCGCATTGGAAAAATATGCCCGACAACGCGACAGAGCCAAAAAAGCGTCGGCAGCCAAAAGAATATTCAAGAAATACGATTGGGAGGTGCCTGAAGAACGTACTTATGACAATGACACCAATCATATAGAGGAAAGCCAGAATCATGCACTTATGCCGTTTGTCCAGCTCAACCATGCATCGAATCCGGAAAGGAACTTCATAGCCTATCTGGAGCAGAACGAAGAGTATATAGATTGGTGGTACAAGAATGGCGACAATGGCAAACAGCATTATGCCATAGAATACAGTGCCGACAATGAAAATGGTAAGTCGTTGTTTTATGTGGACTTTATCGTCCGCATGAAAAACGGTCATATCTATCTGTTCGACACCAAAAGTGCAGGCAGCGACGCATTTGCACACAACAAGCACAACGCATTGCTGCAATACATCAAGGAGAATACATCGGACGAAACTCCATTGTCGGGTGGTGTGATTCTACAGCAAGGCGAGAACTGGCTATACTCCCCACTCCCTATCGAGAATACCACCGATACATTGAACTGGAACTGTTTTTACCCACAAAACGCATAAGTAGTATGGCAAAAGGAATAGACCCAAAATTTGTGCATTACGGCATCCGCAAAGACGACCTTGCAATGATAGAAGCAATTTGTGCTACCGAAGACATTGATTTTGATTGGCTGAGTGAGGACATCTTGAAAGCCTATCATGCCAAAAAGGTAGATGTAATAGAAATGAGTGATAGCGATACGGAAGAGATTATCCGCAACGCCATACAGAAAATACGTCAATAAATGAATTTACGCCATGCTCATACAAAGAATAAAGATAAGCAACTTTAAGACCTACCTGTCGCTTGACCTCGACCTGACGGTAGATGATGACCGCCCGATCATACTTATAGGTGGTTCAAACGGTGGCGGTAAAACCACGCTGTTTGAAGCCATAAGCGGTGCATTGTATGGATTGAAAATCGATAGCAAGGAACACTTTATGGAATTGCTCAATCAGGGAGCTGTCAATTAGGTAAAGCCTGAAATCAGTCTGCAAATCACCTTTGTAGGCAAAGTGCTTGGTCAGCAACAGAAGTATATTCTGAAAAGAAGCTATATACTCAATCCGCAAGGTCGCCCACTTGAAAGCGTATCGCTGAATATGAACGGTAATATGTATGTGTATGGCACTATGACCGCACCTAAAGAACGGGTGCGTGCCGAACAGGAAATCAGCAAGATAATCAAAGCTAACCTTCCGCAGGAGTTAAGCCAGTATTTTCTATTTGACGCTATGCAGTCAAGCGAGTTACTGAAAAAGAACGTCTTTCAGCAAACCATACGCGACAATTTCGAGAATGTACTTGGTTTCAAAAAGTATCTGCAACTGAAACGTGCAGCCGAGAAGTTACAGCAAGAGTGGGCAGAGCAGCGATTGGAAGCCGAAAAAGAGGCCAAAGAATATAGTTCATTATGCAATCAGAAAGAGCAGTTGGTAATTGATTTGAACGCCTGCCTTGCCGAACAGGACAGATTGTATAAGTATATGTCATCGGTGGAAGATGAATACCAACGAGCTAAAGAAGGTGCGCAACAGGCTGCCAACCTAAGCAAACGCATACAAGATGTTGGCGGCAAGATACGAGCCATAACCGAGGAAGCTGCAAACTATGCGGAAAACTTGAAGGCGTTTGTTGACAACATAGAAATCAATGTATTCCTCCCGAAATTGGCATCCAACCTTTCTCAGGAAATCAACAATATATTACGAGTAAAGGAACAACTTCAAAAGCAAAGTACCGGTGCCTATCCGATTGAAACGCTGCGTGATGTAACCTCAAAAATCATTGACTATTTGAAAGAGCTGTCGCTATGCAGCCAGGCAGTGGATGAAGAAAACGTGATTTCGCATATTGTAGCCATGCAGAATACAACCAATGCCAAAGCCCCATACGACTACTTGAACACTGCCGAGGTGGATGCGCTTCGGGAACTGCCGAAAAGAGGCAATGGCAACCAATTCGTTTCAATTGACCGCAAAAGGCAGGACATGGAAATACAGATGGCCAATCTGGATAATCTCAGAACCGAGAAGCGCACACTTGAACAGACACAAGCAGGAGGCAACGGTTTACTAATAGCCAATTATGAAGATGCCAAACGCTCTGTGGATAAGCTGAAAACGCAAGAAGATAGTCTCAAAAACGAAATTCAACGTTTAGAGAAACGTATTCATCAGTTCGATGTACAGATACAGCAGGAACCAGATGTGAAATTTGACACGCTTGTTAAGTTGCGTCCGTTCTTCGATAAAGTGGCAGACAATCTGCTGAAGAAGAAAAAAACACAGATAGAAACAGAGATGCAGTCGCAACTCAACCGTTTGCTTGTATCATACAAAGGACACGTCGGGCGTGTAGAATTATCGGACAGCATGGAGAATTTCAATATCAAGCTCTATCATAGTGCCGGCAATGAAATATCGCTGAACCAGTTGAACGCAGCTTCCAAACAGATATTCATACAAGTACTGTTGAAAGTGCTACGCAACCTTGGCGACTATAACCCACCGGTTATGATTGATACCGTGATGGGTGTGCTCGATAATGAAAGCCGTGATGCTTTGATGGAAGAATACTTTCCACAATTGGCAGAACAGACCATTCTGCTCTGTACCACATCGGAAATACGCACGGATAGCGACTACATCAAATTGGAGCCATTCATCTCTAAGACATATACTCTGCATCGTAATGTAGAGGAACAGAATACGACTATAGACGAAGGCTATTTTGGAATACCCCTTAACCAGTAAATAGTTATGAGCATAATAAACTTTTCAAATACCCGTCAGATGGAGGGGATTCTTGACGAAATCAGTCAAGTAAAGGAGCTTATTGAGAGCAAGATAAATTTGTCGCGCACCGTAGACAGAGAGAAACGTGCAAGTCTGACCACAAACAAAGTAATGCGTATTTGCTTTATAGTCGGTTTGAGTTTGACTACAGAACGCAAGGAGGAAGATTACAAGGATATACAACTTTCTGCTACATCGGCACGTATCGTTCCGAGTTTCTTTACGATGCACGATTTATCTACCTTGTACTCTGCGTTGCTAAAATTGCGTTACGCCAGTCTGAATATAGATTGGTCGCAAAATGCCGTGTTATCTCGCATCATTGCCGCTGAAATGCTGCGTGGAAGAAACTATCTATTGACTGATAACAATTTGGATTCCATCTTATATGCAGTAAACAATAAGGTAGCAATGGTAAAAGATATTCCAGCACTCAACTTGATTATCGGCAACTATGGCGATGTGGAAATGGAAGCTACTCTCGACATCAATAGTCGCGACATTACCAACTCACAAATCATTATTGCCGGTGCCACTGGTTCGGGAAAAACCAACCTCTTGGCTGTATTGATGCAGCAATTCAGGGCATTGTCGTCAGAATCGCAATATCCTGTAAACTTCCTGCTTTTCGACTATAAAGGCGAGTTCAGCGACATTCAGAACAATCATTGGCTCACACATTTCGATGTGGATCGCAGCTGCATCTTAGACCCTATTGAGCATCCTCTACCATTCACGCCGTTCAAGGATTTCACAGACCGCCCTATCAACGAAATAAATCTTTATTCATCCGAAATGGCTTCGGCTTTATGCTCTATTGACCGAGTATCAGCTAGTGCAAATATGAATAACAGACTAAGTGAAGCCATTGTAGAAGCATACAAGAAAACAGAAGGCGCACCCATCACATTCAACATGATATTAGAAGAATATCAAGCTAAGATGACAGATGCCGGAAAGGACGACAGCATTTCATCTGTATTGAAACAGTTGGTGCGTGCTAACATCTTCGAGGAGGAAGACAAAGCCGACCTTGTTGGTGACTGCTATATCATAAAAATGGACGGTTACCCTAAAGATGGCCCGATAGCAAAGGCTATTGTTTATTTTATCATCTCAAAGCTCAACAATATATACGAACAGCTTGAAAAACAGGCAACAAACGATGACCTAGTGCAAATTCGTCACTTCTCTATCATAGACGAAGCCCACTATATGCTGGACTTCGACAACCGTCCGTTGCGTAATCTGATTGCCGTAGGTCGTAACAAAGGTTTGAGTATCATCCTTGCTACACAAAATATGAGTAGTTTTAAGAGTAAAGGGTTTGATTTCTATGCCAACGCCCAATATCCACTTATAATGAAGCAACAGACTATTGACGATAAGGTTATCAAAGACTTGTACGGTGTAAGCGGACAAGAATTGCAAGAGGTGCGCACTGCCATAGCCGGGCTCCAGAAAGGCGAGCTAATCATCAAAGACCAGATGGCTTTTGCACTTGGAATGGGCAAAAAGTATAAGAAAATTAATGTTACACATTTGATATAAAATAGTTGCAGATATGTGGTCAGACAAAGAAACAGACAGGGATTTTCTTGGTTATCAAGTACATGCAGACCTTCTTAAGAACGTAGTGTGTAACCAAAAAAATTTACCTATTACAATTGGACTATATGGCGATTGGGGGTCTGGAAAATCTAGTATTCTAAAATTGATCAAAAAATCTATTGAAGAGGATAATAGCATAAAGAATAAAACTATCATTCTCTACTTTGATGGATGGTCATTTGAAAGTTTTGATGATGCCAAGATGGCATTAATTCAAGGCATTGTTGATCAATTAGAAAAGAAGGTTGGTGCAATCAAAAAAACGAAATCTTTTTTTGGAAAAAATGCAGAATTGAGATAAGTTATTGAAGATAAGCCATAGATTTCGGCTTCAAAATACGGTAGGTAATGATTAAGCAAAAGTGCAACCGCTTCGGATTGCTGCGCTTTGCATTACTTCAAATAACTCTATGCAAATGTAGCGAAAAAGTTGGATATGGCAAAATAGTATTCTATATTTATGTGCATAAAACCTATAATTTTATGGAATCCTCGATTTTTGAAGATGCGGTAAAGGCTTATGCCAGATATTGCCAAAAGAACGGTTTTATTTTCAGCCAGCCGAGTGAACAGATGTCCACCGTTGGCCGCAAGTATGTCCATTTGGAAAATATCAACGGTAAGTTAGGCAAATACGAAATAGCGACAAAGAAAATCATTACGAATGACGAACGGCAGGCTTAAAGTCTGTCGTTTTATTTTGGCGACGGTTTTGTTCCCATAAACTGCCCAGCAACCCGCACCGCCGCTCCTCGCATTATCGGTATGACGAGGAGCTTTTTTTATTGTCCTTGCAAACCTTTTACCCGCCCTCCGCCCTTATTTATTTCTCGGAATAGTGCACAGACAAGGCACTATTTTCTACTTTCTCGAATCTGCCTAATAATTCGTTTACCTCCATTTTTCGCAGTCTTCCCATCGTATCGCGTTGTCCTTTCGTTGCAGGTGCAAAGGTGTTTACGAGGTCTTGACGGACGTACAAGGTCGAGCCTCGCGGTTTTGTGAAAAATCTTCCCTGCGGCCTGCGGCCACGAGGTATTTGTTCCCAAAAACCTTGTACGTCCTAACCTCTACACCGAAAAGCCCCTGAAACGAAACGACCGATACGACCGAAAGACGCATTAAAAAAAATGTCGGATAAACGAGCGGCAGATTAGGATAAGAAACTCACTCCCTCCACTCTCAAATCCGCATCAAAAAAACAAAAAGCAACAGTTATGAAACCTGTAAAGATTGTCAAAACAGCCATACGTGCCCTTTTCGCCGTCCCTTGCGCCCTTTTTCTGTGGGTGGTGTACTTCATCGTCGGAGTTGCCGAAGCCCTTGTCTGCGGCGTGCTGCAAATGATATGGAGCATCGTCCTGTTCGGCCTCTCCCTCGTGTGTGTCATCGGAATTTTGGTTTGGTTATTAACACTTTAATTACATAGAATTATGAACGTAACGATTGAAACATTCTTTTGTCCTTATTGCGACGAAGCAACAGAGATTTATTTCCGTCTGGTAAACACGATTCTTTTTGCCGACGACGAAAACAGCCTGCGCAAAGGCATCGAGAAACTGAAAGCCCAAGTGCCGCTCGACGACTATTTCGTGTACGGTTTCGGCGCACATCATCTATGGGTACACCAGCGCAAACCCAGTGATCAAAGCCAGTATTTCAGGTGCAGGCTAATGAAAGCAGAGTTTTAACCCCTAAAAGATTACGACAATGAAAACAAAAATGACTGTAAACGGCGTGTCGGTTTGCCCTATGGGAGAAGAACGCTACGAGTATTTTACCCTCTCTCTTTCTCCCCGCCGAAAGAAACGGCTCTGCCAATACGACTACCGGCATACGGACGGCGAGTTATTCTCCTGTGTCGCCCCGACACTGGAGGAGTGCCGAGCAAAACGGGATATATGGTTGAATAATAACAATAAATAGACGAACAATGAAAACGAACACAGCAAATTACCGGACATTGATAGTAACCTTTGCGGAGCCGATCCGCGTATTGGACAACTATTTCGACGACGCGGAAGCGTGGGGCGTCGCCTCGCTCAAAGAGTGGATAGACGGCTATGAAAGCACGCGCTTCACGCAGACGGACGAACACACGGCGGTCATTACCTCCGAATACAACGCGGAACACGTGCAGGAGTGGCTGCAACACCATATCCCTATTGCCAACCTCATATCGGCATAGCTTTCGACCGAAGCATACGAAAAACCTCCGACAGCCCGAACTGCCGGAGGTTTTCTTTTTACTCACTTACGCAAACACGCTAAAACAGCCTGAATTTCGCCATATCCGCCCACATCCGGCTTCTTTCTCCCTTGACCGTCGCAAGGTTTTCAAACACGATCTGTCGGGGCAGCACCTTGTGGCAGAAATAACTCGACCCGAAATACACAGCGTTCTTTTCCGAATAGTTTATCCGTTTGTCAAACAGAAGCATCTGCATTTCCCGCTCTTTGAAGAAGCGGCAAGGGGCGCTGCTGCTCAGCCACAAGTTCGACAACAGGAGCGCAAACGGTTTGCCCAGCGCAAGGCAGCGTTCCACGACCTGCTGCTTCAGGCTGAACGGCGGGTTGGAAACGATGATGTCCCACCGCTCCGGCTCGTATTCGAAAAAGTCCTGCCCCGTGAAAATATGCGAATACACGACCTTGTGCCCCGCTTCTTTCAGTGCGATAACAAACTCGCTGTTTTCCGTGTCGAAAGGACACCAAACAACGGCTTTTCGGGGTAGATACTTGATGATCGGCAATACCGCATGGCGCGGCGTGTACTGCTCGTCGCCGAGCGGATGTTTCTTGTATCCCGCGTAAATCATTCCTGCACCTCCTCTTTTTCCTCGTTCTCGTTGTTGAAGTCGAAGGTCAGTTGCACGACCTGCCCGAAGTTGTCCTCGACATAGATGTCTATGCTCTGTTGGTCGGTCGTTTCGGAGATATAATACAAGCGGAACACCTCGCGTTCGAGCGAATAGCGGTCATTGGGCAGGAATACCGTGCCGTCGTCCATGCGGAGCGTTCCTTTGCCGTCGGGCTGGAAGTAGCGGATCGTGTACCGCGCCCCGTCATAACGGCCTTCACGTTTAAGCTCGCATCGTATCTCGGCGGTCTCGCCCTTTGCGATTTTTGTCTGTACGGGCATCGTTTCCACCGTGAACGGGTATGCCTGCTGAATGTCCAGCCCGTCGTCGCAGGAGGAAAGCAGGCAGGCCGCTATCCCGATGAAAAAAGAAATACCCAATCTTATCATGCTGATACGTTTACTCATAATCTGAATTTTAATGTTTTGTTGTTCGTTACTTTTTCACTCAATTTCGTTTGCAGATGTTCGTTCAGGTCTTTGCAGTCGGCATAAATCCCCGAACAATTTACGGCTCTTTCCGCATATCGGGTACGCAGGGTTTCAAACGTCTTCCATCCGGCCTCGTCATTGTCCAGATAGCAGTTTATCTTCCCGTACCCGTCCAGATAGCGGAATGATTTGGCAAGGTTGCCGACCGAATTAAGCACCAGCGCATCGTTTCCCGCAGTCAGTCCGAGCGTCGCGGCGGAGAGGAAGTCGAAGAAGCCCTCGAACACGTCGCAGGTATTCGTCGGCGTTCCCTGCCGCGACACGAGGGAAATATCCTTCGGCGGTATGCACCCCTTGAACAATCTGCTGCGCAGCTCCCAGCCTCC
>OJMG01002604.1_pt1 | contig 15038 bp, 14 predicted proteins | sample 1597141 | NCBI WGS metagenome assembly OJMG01 (sample SAMEA2452119, study PRJEB22498) | human gut metagenome | biome: human feces; feature: human gut; material: feces | place: Australia | collected 2012 | reverse complement strand
GATTCTGAAGCGTAGACAGAGACAGGTAACGATCAGCGGCTTCGTGAGGGACCAATATCGTATTGCAACTGGGTTTGGCAAACGACAATCCGGAAGCTTATCAGCTGAAAGTAGATGCCAGTCAGGTAGTAATCAGCTCGCCATCAGAAGCCGGTGTATTCTATGGTATTCAAACCTTGCGGAAGGCTGTGGATGTTGCAGAAGGCAGCAACGTGGAATTGCCTGCCGTTGAAATCAAAGACCAGCCTCGCTTCGGTTATCGAGGTATGATGCTGGATGTAGGTCGTCATTTCTTCTCGATGGACGAGATCAAGACATATATCGACATGATGGCTTTACACAATATCAACCGCTTCCACTGGCATTTATCGGAAGACCAGGGCTGGCGTATTGAGATCAAGAAGTATCCGAAATTAACCGAAATCGGTTCGATGCGCAAGGAAACCGTAATCGGTCATAACTCCGGCAAATACGACGGTAAACCGTATGGTGGTTTCTATACGCAGGAACAGGCCAAAGAGATCGTAGCTTATGCAGCAGAACGCTATATCACGGTGATTCCGGAAATCGACCTGCCGGGACACATGCAGGCAGCTTTAGCCGCTTATCCGGAACTGGGCTGTACAGGCGGTCCGTATGAAGTATGGACACAATGGGGTGTATCCGACAATGTATTATGCGCCGGCAACGATCAAACCATCCAGTTCATCAAAGACGTACTGGCTGAAATCGTAGAGATCTTCCCATCCGAATATATTCACGTGGGCGGTGATGAATGTCCGAAAGTAAAATGGTCCACTTGTCCGAAATGTCAGGCCCGCATCAAGGCTTTGGGCTTGAAGAGCGACAACAAGCATACCAAAGAAGAACGTCTGCAGAGTTATGTGATTCATGAAGCAGAAGAATTCCTGAACTCAAAAGGACGTAAGATGATTGGTTGGGATGAAACCCTGGAAGGCGGTCTGGCTCCGAATGCAACCGTGATGTCATGGCGCGGAGAAGCCGGAGGTATCGAAGCAGCCAAGCAGCATCATGATGTAGTCATGACTCCGAACACGTACTTATACTTCGATTATTATCAGTCGAAAGATACCGAGACAGAACCGATGGCAATTGGCGGTTATCTGCCGATCGAACGGGTTTACAGTTATGAACCGATGCCGAAATCGTTAAGTCCGGAAGAACAGAAGTATATTGTCGGCGTGCAGGCCAACTTATGGACAGAATATATTCCCGACTTCAAGCAGGTACAATACATGGTATTACCGCGTATGGCAGCCCTGAGTGAATCACAATGGTGCGCACCGGAAAAGAAGAATTACGAAGCCTTCCTGCAGCGTGTCAGCCGTTTGGTCAATATTTATGCGAAGAACGGATGGAATTATGCTACACACATCTTTGATGTGATGCTGGATCTGAAGCCCAATACCGAAACCGGTACGTTGGATGCCGTAGCCCGCACGATCGACAATGCTCCGATTTATTATACATTGGATGGCAGCGAACCGACAACGGCTTCAGAGAAATATACAGATATCATCAAGATTGACAAGCCTTGTACGCTGCGTACGGTAGCGATCCGCCCGTCTGGCAGTTCAAAGATCACCAAAGATGAAATCAGTTTCAGCAGATCATCCATGAAACCGATTACCATGTTGCAGCCAATCAACAAACAATATGAGTTCAGCGGTGCAACCGTACTGGTTGATGGTATGACTGGTAATATGAACTACAAGACAGGACGTTGGATTGCTTTCTATACCAATGACCTGGAAGCCGTTATCGATTTGAAAGAAGCAACAGAGATTTCTTCTATGACGTTACATACCTGTGTGGAAAAAGGCGACTGGATCTTTGATACACGCGGTATTACCGTATCAGTATCCGACGATAACCAGACATTCAAGGAAGTAGCTTCTGAGGCTTATCCGGCTATGAAGGAAAGTGATCCGAACCAGATCTACACGCACGAGCTGAAGTTTGATCCGGTCAAGACCCGCTATGTCAAGGTAAAAGCCTTGTCGGAACAGAAGATTCCGTCTTGGCACGGTGGAAAAGGAAACCCGGGCTTCCTGTTTGTTGACGAGATTATTTTGAATTAAGAACCTTTGGATGATATGCATTCATCCGGTTTTACTTATCATAGGAAGGTGTGTCAAAATCTCCGCTCCGTCTTTTGGGTACGGATGACATGGATGGTTCATTTGGCACATCTTCCTAAATGCTATTAAAATCAGATTATAAGAAAATGAACGTATTTCCTTTCAACTATACTTGGCAAGAAACCATACTGTTCTACCGCTTCTTGCGTCATCGCAAAGGGTTCGGTGTACATTCCCCTTTTGCCTTTTCATTCATTACCAAAGTAATCGACGAGCGCTGCGGTTACTACTGTTATCAGGATATTGAACTGATCAGAAGGCAACTGGAACACAAAGGGAATAAGCTCGCCCGAAAAGACATCAAGCGCTCGCATGGCGAGTTATTGTTCCGTACAGTCAATTTCTTCAAACCGAAGAAATTGTTGCAGATCGGTTCTCCGGCAGGAATCGCTTCCTTATATTTAACTGCTTATGCGTCGGATGTAAAAGCCATTGTCCTTGAAAAAGATACAGCATCGGCAGAAACAACCAACTGGAGCCTGCAGAAGTATCATTCGAAGGTACAATTGTGCCCGGGAGATTACGAACAGACGTTACTTGCAGCATTGCAAGATTTAGGGAAAGTGGATTTTGTTTTCTTCCAAGCAAGTCAGGAGAAGGAAAAGAACCGGTTTTTCCTGGAAGAAACCATGAAACATATCCATCCGAATACCGTCTTTTTCCTGGAAGGAATTCGGGAAAACCAGGAAATGCGTACCCTCTGGCAAGAGATTTGTAACCGGAAGGAAGTCAGTCTGACATTCGATCTGTTCCATATCGGAATTGTCATCTTCCAACCCCGGTTTCACAAGAAGAATTATATGCTATACTTCTAAAAGATTGTGCAGAGACAATAAAAAACCGCCAGAGAAAGTGTTTTCTCTGACGGCTATCTTTATACTAACTGGAAGTCCAACTGTTTTCGTTCGAGGTTTGCTTGCGCAACACGAATGGTTACCGGATCACCCAAACGATACTGATGCTTGTTGCGCCGGCCTATCAGACAATAATTCTTTTCGTCGAATTCATAGTAATCATCATCCAGATCACGCATCGGAACCAAGCCTTCGCATTTGTTTTCATTCAATTCAACATACAAACCCCATTCAGTTACACCTGAAATCACTCCATCGAAGATTTGTCCGAGTTTATCACTCATAAATTCCACTTGCTTGTATTTGACAGAAGCCCGTTCGGCATTGGCTGCCACTTGCTCCATGGACGAACAATGTTCACAAAGCTCTTCATATTTCTTCTTGACCACACTTCTTCCACCTTGCATATACCGCTCCAATAAGCGATGCACCATCATATCCGGATAGCGCCGGATAGGAGAAGTAAAATGCGTATAATAATCGAATGCCAAACCGTAATGACCGATATTATCCGTAGAGTATTTCGCCTTCTGCATGGCTCGTATGGCTACGGTCTCGATCAGATTCTCCTCCGGTTTACCCTGTACCTGATCAAGCAAGGAATTGATGCCTTTCGAGATCTCACTCTTCTTACCGTCTGTCTTGAAGCGATATCCGAAACGACGGATAAAGGTGGCAAAATTCTCCATCTTTTCCGGATCTGGCAATTCATGGATACGATAGACAAATGTCTTCTTCGTTTTTCCTTTCGGCGGACGACCGATAAATTCGGCAACTGTCCGGTTGGCCAGCAACATAAACTCTTCAATCAGCTTGTTGGCTTCTTTAGAAACCTTGAAATATACGCTGATCGGCTTTCCGTCCTTATCAATTTCGAACTTCACTTCATACCGGTCGAAATTGATGGCACCGTTCTTAAACCGTTTCTCCCGTAATTTCTGGGCCAACTGATTCAAAGCCAGAATGGCTTCCTTGCAATCGCCTTCGCCCGTTTCAATAACCTGCTGCGCTTCTTCGTAAGTAAAACGGCGGTCGCTCTTGATCACTGTCCGACAAATACGCGAATTAACGACTTCCGCTTCCGCATTCAGTTCAAAGATAGCCGAGAAACAAAGCTTTTCCTCGTCAGGCCGCAAAGAACAGATCTGGTTACACAAACGTTCCGGCAACATAGGTATAGTGCGGTCCACCAAGTAAACAGATGTAGCCCGAGATTCCGCTTCCCGATCAATCAAGCTTTCAGGCTTCACATAATGCGTTACGTCGGCAATATGCACGCCTACTTCCCAATTTCCATTATCCAACTGACGGGCAGAAAGGGCATCATCAAAGTCCTTGGCATCTTTCGGGTCGATGGTAAACGTCAATACATTCCGGAAATCTTCCCGCTTGTCAATCTCTTCCTGCGGAATGGTATCCGGTATCTTATTGGCAGCCTTTTCTACATTCTCCGGATACTTATAAGGTAAACCAAATTCAGCCAGGATAGCATGCATTTCAGCATTGTTACTACCGGCTTTACCCAAGATGTCAATCACTTCTCCCAACGGATTCTTGGCATCGTCGGGCCATTCCATGATACGGACAACGGCCTTATCTCCATTCTTTCCACCTTTCAGTTTGTCTTTTGGGATAAAGATATCATTCGCCAAGGTCTTGTTCTCGGTAATCAGGAAGGCAAAGCCCTTTGCCACCTGAAGTTTACCCACAAACACCCGTTCCTTGGATTCAAGAATCTCAACCACTTCGCCTTCCGGCTCAGCCCCTTTACGACGAGCAAACAACTGAACTTTCACGCGATCGCCATCCATTGCATGAGCCGAGTTCCGTTCAGCAATGAATACAGGCGTCCCTTCTCCATCCGGAATAAATGAATTCTTTCCATTGCTTCGCCGGGTAAAAACACCTTCAGCAATCGTACCGATATTATTCAAATGATACCGCCCGCGATCTACTTCCTTCAGGTAACCACCCAAAGCCAAATCTTCCAATATCGCCGAAACCTGTAATTTCTGCACTTGGCTTTCTACACCAATCTGCTTGCTTACCTGCTTATAATTGAGCGATAACGAAGGCGAGGACTCAAAACACGTCGTGATCAGACGAAGTAAATCGTCTTTTTTGATCCGTTTGCTTTTCCCCTTTTTCTCTTTATCTTTTTTCTTATCTTTCTTTTTCGTCTTCATAAGCAATATATCTAAAATCTAGGGCTTTATTTCTTTATATGAATCATCTAAGAGTTACTTTTGCCATAAAAATCCTTGTTACAAAAATACTTAAACTTTTTCATATTACCATTTCCCGTTTTATCTTTCTTCATACAAAGAACAAACAACCCAGCGGTAGTGTTCTCCCAAAAACCTATAATCTCAATAGTTACCGGACAGAAATAATATAAATAAAAACATTTATTCATATTTTATTACTACTTTTGCGCCTTCATTCAATAACAGGCAGAAAAAACATGAGTAAGATGAGTAATAAGATTGACTTTCAACCTAAATTATTCGAGTTATTCCGGAATTATTCAAAAACGGATTTCAGTACAGACTTAATGGCCGGAATTATCGTAGGTATTGTAGCGTTGCCGTTGGCAATTGCTTTTGGTATTGCTTCAGGTGTTACACCCGAGAAAGGTATCATTACAGCTATCGTAGCCGGATTTATCATTTCTCTGTTAGGTGGTAGCAAGGTTCAGATTGGCGGACCTACCGGCGCTTTTATCGTGATCATTTACGGAATTATCCAAGAGTACGGCATCGAAGGCTTGACGGTTGCCACTTTAATGGCCGGTATCCTATTGGTTCTGATGGGAGTTTTCAAACTGGGAGCTGTCATCAAGTTCATTCCTTATCCGATTATTGTTGGTTTTACAAGTGGTATTGCGGTTACGATCTTCACCACGCAGATAGCAGATGTCTTTGGTCTGACTTTCGACGGAGAGAAAGTTCCGGGCGATTTCATCGGCAAATGGTTGGTGTATGCCCGTCACTTTGATACAGTAAACTGGTGGAATGCATTGGTTAGCTTTGTCAGCATCTTCATAATTGCCATTACACCGAAGTTTTCCAAGAAGATTCCGGGTTCACTGATCGCCATCGTTGTTGTAACACTGGCTGTTTATCTGATGAAAGCCTATGGAGGCATCACTACCATCGATACGATAGGCGACCGGTTTAGTATCCAGGCCCAATTACCGGAGGCTGTTGTTCCGGCATTAGACTGGGAAGCTGTCAAGAACCTGTTCCCGGTAGCTGTTACCATAGCCGTATTAGGCGCTATTGAATCTTTATTGTCGGCTACGGTAGCAGATGGTGTGATTGGCGACCGTCATCATTCGAATACCGAACTGATTGCACAAGGAATTGCCAACATCGTTTCTCCTATCTTCGGAGGTATTCCGGCAACAGGAGCCATTGCCCGTACAATGACGAACATCAATAACGGAGGCCGTTCACCCATTGCCGGTATTGTTCATGCAGGCGTACTGTTACTGATCCTTCTATTCCTGATGCCATTGGCTCAATATATACCGATGGCTTGTCTGGCCGGTGTATTGGTTATTGTCTCTTATAATATGAGTGGCTGGTACTTTCCTGGCATTGATGAAGAACCCGAAGTCAGATGTAACCGTGTTGCTGATTACTTTCTTCCTGACAGTTATCTTCGATTTGACAGTAGCCATTGAAGTCGGTTTGCTGATTGCCTGCGTTCTGTTTATGAAACGTGTCATGGAGACCACCGAAATCTCTGTTATCCGCGATGAAATCGACCCGAATAAAGAATCAGACCTGGAAGTACACGAAGAACATCTTACCTTGCCGAAGGGTGTGGAAGTATATGAAATCAATGGCCCTTACTTCTTCGGTATAGCCACGAAGTTTGAGGAAATCATGTCGCAGTTGGGCGATCGTCCGAAGATCCGTATTATCCGTATGCGTAAAGTTCCTTTCATTGACTCAACAGGTATTCATAACCTGACCAATCTGTGTGTCATGTCGCAGAAAGAAAATATTCACATTATCTTATCGGGTGTAAATGACAAAGTGCATAAAGTATTGGAACGTTCCGGATTCTATGAACTATTGGGCGAAGACAATATTTGCAGCAATATCAATGAAGCTGTGGCAAAAGCCTGGGAAAGCGTAGAAAAGAAATAAGGCTTAACAAGAAAACAGCCAATGGACAACAAAAGAAGTTTCCATTGGCTGTTTTTATATAGGTTATAATGCTTCTTTTATAATTTCACCTACTGTCGGATGTGGGAAAACAAATGATTTGATTTCTTCGGCCTTCATGCCTTTCTCAATGGCCATTCCAGCAATCACTATCAGCTCTGAAGCTGGATTACCCAATAAATGCGCACCGATCAACGTACCGTCTTCAGCAAGAATTAACTTACAAACTCCATTTCCCATTTCATTCTCAGCCACGAAACGGCCGGAGAATGCCATCGGTATTTTCTTTACCTGATAAGGAGTTCCACTGGCCTGCAGTTCTTCTTCCGTCTTACCAACACCAGCAATTTCCGGATTCGTATAGACAACGCCCGGGATAGCCTTGTAACTCATGGCACGGGCTTTCCCTAAGATATGATCAATAGCTACTTCCGCTTCGCTGACAGCTGTATGAGCTAGTAAAGAGAATGCCGTAATATCACCGCAGGCATATACATTAGGCAAGGAAGTCTGCATGTATTCATTGACCTTTATGCCATTGCGGTAAGGCTCCAAAGCCAAGGTTTCCAAGCCAAATCCTTTCGTAACCGGACGACGGCCTACGCTTAACAACACCTTTTCACCGTGTAACGTAAAGCTTTCCCCGTCTTTTTCTACCGTTACTTCCTGTCCGTGAATACCTGTCACCTTATGTCCCAGATAGAATTTAACCCCACGCTTGGCGTATTCTGCCTGAAGCATATCAGATAATTCCTTATCCATTGGGCCCAAGATCTTATCGAGCATTTCGACTACCTGTACTTCCGTCCCCATACTGTTGAAGAACGAAGCGAACTCCATTCCGATCACACCGCCACCGATGATGATCAGAGAAGCCGGCAACTCTTTACTCTGCAAAGCTTCCCGGCTCGTCCAGTATTCCGTTTCATTGACTCCTGGAATCGGAGGAATGACCGATTCAGAGCCTGTACATACCAACAGGTTCTTGGCCTCGTAAACCTGTTCAGCACATTGGATCAGGATATTTCCTTCATCTGTTTTCCCTTGGATCATGGCTTCTCCGGTAATGACTTCCACACCGCTTTCTTTCATCTTCATGCGGATTCCGGCCGTCAGCTTTTTCACTACCTTATTCTTCCGGGCAATGATTTTCGGATAATCAAAAGAAGGATTCTCTGCGCTCACCGCATATTTGGATGCATGCTTGATCTGATCGTACGTCTTGGCTGAATACAGCAATGTTTTGGTTGGTACGCAACCTTCATTCAAACATACGCCACCTAAAGCATTCTTCTCGAATAAGACAGTTGATAAACCACCTTTCGCTGCTTTTTCGGCAGCAGTATATCCGGCGGGACCACCACCGATAATGGCTACATCGTATTTCATGTTCATTAGATTAATTGAATTAATATATTCGGATTAATTTCTTTCAATATCGTTATAAAACGTTGTTCATCCTGCGGAAAAAAGTTTCGCTTTTGCTCTTTTCCTGCTTGGATCGAATAATAAACGGTAAGGCATTTATGCGGTTGTCCGGTTTGATGAATCTGCGTGATATAAAGAATCGGGATAATGCCTGATCCTCCTTGCAAATTGTTTGTTTCCGTAATGCTATACGGCATAAACACCACCGCATACAAACCTCCCAAAGGAACAGCCAGCCAAATAGCTATGTTCAGCAGTTCGTTCAAAATAACTCCTCCGATCACACAGAGCAGAGCATAAACGGCATAAATAAGAATCCACCGATAGAGTCTCGGATTCCGGTAATCTTTTTTCAGCTGTGCTTTCATAATAATACCTTTAATGATCATTACATGATAGAAGGTTCCTTTACTTGAATATCCGGGTTATACTTTCGGAGACACTTCAGAAATTCTTTCTTATTCACCGGCGATATCAATAACCATTGCTGTTCTCCTTTATAAATAATCAGCCGGTCCAAAGACAAAGCATAGCTAGAAACAGGCAGGGCAGTAGGCTCGACAGCCGCAATTTCTTCTACCTTGAGTTTCTTTTCTGGAAAGAAACTACAATGTACGATCAACTCGCCGTCTGCTGTTATCTTATACCAGGTAGTCAGCATCAAGTGAATCAGGAATAAAGTAATCAACAGCAAAGTAATCATTCTTCCCGGACTCTGCCCCTGAACAAAAGACAACACCGTACATATCCCCATGATCCAGATGATCATATGATACCACCATCCTATTTTCGATTTGAATGTTCTATCCATATAGATTCCACTATTAATTGGGTATGCAAACCCCGATTTATATTTGAGCTTGCAAGTTACAAAAAGTATTTGAAAAAAGAAACCTCTATGCCTACCTGCATCACGCAGCCAAACATAGAGGATAAGTTTTGATTAAGCACTAATTTGTATCTTTGGAGAAAAAAGTCTTAGAGCGTCAATCTTTTTTCAATCATCTATCAATGACTAAAAATAGCTTTTTTCTCTTTTTCCTATTTTTACATTTGCAAAAATAGAGCACGATAAGACTCTTTTTATTCCAAGTAAATAAAATATAAATATATCAAAAACGTAAAATATTGATTATCTTTTATTTTTAATAATACCTGAAGTCGAAAAATATAAATCAAATATGTAATCTAAACCACATAAAATAGTTTTTTAAAGATAAAATAATTACCTTTACAGCGCTTGACAACATTTAATACCAGTAAATCATGTTTCGTCTGTTTCCGTGTATCTTATTTCTGCTCTTATGTTCTACCTTGAAAGCGCGTCCGTCATATACGGACAGTTTACGCTTAATGCTGCAGCAGCTGGACCAAGTGGTAGAAAACCGACGTATTTATGACAACAGGAAAGAACAGAAAATAGAGCGACTGAAAGAATCCATCTCGTTGGCTGGAAACGACTCCGTACGTTATGAAATTTATAATAAGCTATTCCGGGAATATTTTAACTACCAAACCGACTCGGCCTTACATTACGTTTCCTTAAAAGAAAACCTGGCCAAAGCCAAGCATTGGGATTATGAAGACGAACTGCGTATGAACCGTTCGGAACTATTTTCTACCATGGGTATGTATAAAGAAGCCATAGACATGCTGGAAAAAATTGATTCAAAGAAACTATCAACAAGTCAATTGCGATATTATTATTCCATGTGGAATTCACTATACGGATTGATTGCCGGCTATTCGCTGACACAAAAAGAGCGGGATATCTATTATCAGACTTCTACCATGTATAGAGACTCGTTAATTCCTTTATATTCTCCAGATGTAGAAATATACTATCGGTTACAGGCCGGGCAATTCATTGCCAGAAAAGCCTATCAAAAAGCCGTTGACGTTCTTAAAAGCGTCCCTGCTGAATTATTAGAAGGCCATTCCATCGGATTAGTTGCCTTCGATCTGTCAACCGCCTATGAAGGATTAGGAGATACTGAGCAAGAGATGTATTATTTAGCCAAATCGGCCATCATCGATTTAAAACTGTCCATCAAAGAATATATTGCCTTGCACAAACTAGCTTACCTGCTTTATCAGCAAGGTGATATCGAACGAGCTTATAAATATCTGAACCGCTCAATGGCTGATGCCGTTTTCTGCAATGCTCGTTTTCGGGCAATCAGTATCACCCAATCTTATCCCATTATCGACCAGGCTTACCGGATTAAATCGGCACAAGAGTTACAATTACGTCAAATATTAATGTCTATTTCTTTAGGAGTTTCACTTTTGCTCGTCGGTATGGTCCTCTATATTTACAGGCAAATGCGGAAACTGAAGGTAGCCCGTCTGGATTTGAGCAAGATGAACGAGCAACTGCAACATGTCAACAAGCAGTTGTATAAAGTGAACCAAGAGCTTTCATCGGCCAATCTGATTAAACAGGAATATATCGTACATTATCTGGATCAATGTACCATGTATTTGGATAAGATGGAAAATTATCGCCGTTCCTTAGAGAACCTTTCGATCTCCAAAGACCTGAAAGCCCTGTTTAAGGCTATTAAATCAGAATCGTTTATCACGGAAGAACGAGAGAAGTTCTACAAAAGTTTCGATGAAACATTCCTGAGTCTGTTTCCTCACTTTGTAGAGTCTTTAAATGCCCTTTTACGGGATGACGAACAGCTTCATCCACATCCCGGAGAATTGCTGTCAACCGAATTACGCATATTCGCCTTAATCCGATTGGGAATTACCGACAGCAACAAAATTGCTCGTTTTTTACGCTACTCATTGACTACGATCTACAACTATCGGAGCAAAGTGCGTAACAAAGCCAAGGATAAAATACAGTTTGAAACACAGGTAGGACAAATACAAAGCTGATCGTTCCATGATACCATATAAAAGAAATTGATTGACAGATAGAAATTATATATTTGACATACAACTACATATTTCTTATTTTTGTATCAGTAAGAAACATAAATATAGGAGGGAATCAAATGAGTGTATCATATCTGAACAAAGAAGACTTTACCACAAAGGTTGCCAATGTATGGAATGGTGGTGAATGGAAATATTTAGGAGATAAACCGGCTATTATTGACTTCTTCGCTACTTGGTGCGGACCCTGCAAGGCCTTGTCTCCGATTTTAGAAGAGGTAGCCGACAAATACAAAGATCAGATTTATGTGTATAAAGTAGATGTTGATCAGCAAGAAGAACTGGCAGCTCTTTTCAATATCCGGTCTGTACCTTCATTACTGTTTATCCCAATGGAAGGTAAGCCTAAAATGGGGCGCGGCGTTATGCCTAAGTCAGATCTGGAATATGCTATCAAATCAGTTCTTCTGTAAAACAATTATCAAATTGGAAGAGAATACTATCCATATTGAAAATAAAAATAGCGGGAACCAACAGTAATTCCCGCTATTTTTATTTGTTGTCATCACCTCTTCGCTTCCAGCAAAATGTCATGTGGAAACGACCGAGGATAGATATATGCTTACCCCATTATTTCTTTGTTACATGTACACGCTGGGTAGGAGCTAAATGCTCATTGCGATAATCAATTTCTTTCACAACTTCCTGAGCCAGATCTAAGAAGGCACGTCCGGTAATACTATCCGGATTTAGAGCAACAGGCTTTCCTTCGTCACCACCTTCGCAGATACTCTGAACAATAGGAATTTGTCCCAGCAATGGAATATGCAGTTCTTCTGCCAGACGCTTTCCGCCTTCTTTACCGAAAAGATAATACTTGTTTTCCGGAAGTTCGGCAGGAGTAAACCAGGCCATGTTTTCAATCAGTCCCAATACCGGAACATTCACCTTATCTCCTGTAAACATACTGATTCCTTTACGGGCATCTGCCAAAGCCACTTCCTGAGGTGTACTGACAACAATTGCCCCTGTAATCGCCAACGTCTGCACCATGGTCAGATGAATATCACTTGTTCCCGGAGGAAGGTCGATCAGCATAAAGTCCAGTTCGTCCCAGAAACCGCCTTCTACCATCTGTTTTAAAGCATTGGAAGCCATTGGTCCTCTCCATACGGTGGCAGAATCGGGGTCCACGAAGAAACCGATCGACAACAACTTCACCCCATACTTCACAACCGGCTCGATCAACTCCTTACCACCCACTTCTACCATGTAAGGACTGGCATCCTCACACCCGAACATTTTCGGCATGGAAGGCCCGTAAATATCAGCATCCACCAACCCGACTTTATACCCCAATTTAGCCAAAGCTACCGCCAAGTTTGAAGCTACCGTTGATTTACCAACTCCTCCTTTACCCGAAGATACAGCAACAATATGTTTCACCTTCTCCAAGGCCAAAGGTTTCTCCAAGTCATGTACGAACACGGTTTCAATCTCCACGGTTGTATATCCTAATTTCTCTTTCAACAGAGATTCACATTTTTTTCTCACCGCTCCCACGAACGGGTCATTGGACTTTTGGAATACCAAGCGGAAATCCACCTTACCGTCCTCAGCCTTTATATTCTGCACCATATCCAGCGCAACGATACTCTTCGAAGTGCCGGGATATTTCACTTCCGACAAAACGTCACGTATCTCTTTTACTATCTCTTGCATAATATCTGTTTTTTATAAATCTTCCAGACAAAATTACTGTTTATAAATTAATTTCCCAACAAACATTCGTTTTGTTAAGGTCAACAGGCTTAAAAGTTACAAATTATTGTCATTATTCCATTGTCAATTGCATATACAAATCATAAGCTTTACGACTAAAACAAGCAACAATCACCCGCTCAAAATCCGGATGTGTCTCCAAGAAGGCCTTGATCTCACGCAAAGCAATCGGGGTTGCCTCCTCCAACGGATAACCATACACACCCGTACTGATCAGAGGAAAAGCGATGGTTTTCAAACCGTTCTCCACGGCCAAGGCAAGACTATTCCGGTAACATGCCGTCAGCAACTCCGGTTCCCCCTGTCGCCCGTTAGAATAAACCGGTCCTACCGTGTGAATCACGTGACGAGCTTTCAGATTATACCCTTTTGTAATTTTCGCTTCCCCGGTCCGGCATCCGTTCAACATCCGGCATTCCGCCAACAACTCTTTGCCGGCAGCTCGGTGAATAGCTCCATCAACTCCTCCACCTCCCAGCAAGGAAGTATTCGCCGCATTCACGATTGCATCCACGTCCAACGTGGTAATATCCACCTCAACGATTTCCAATCTATCCATATATTCTATAATTTATCAGGAATCAGATCCTGCAAACGCTTCAAGTCAAATCCCTTAAAATGTTCATCCGGTTTCTCGATCCCGTTCAATTGTAAATAAACTTTTAATGCCAGACGATGTAATGCCACCTGCAACACGTGTTCATGATCAAAAGCCAGAGAAGGTATATCCGACAAGGTGAACCATCGAGCATCTGCCGCATCGTCATATCCGGCCACTTTTATTCCCACGGGATTCACCAAAGCATAATAAGCCACCGTAATTGTCCGTCCCCGGGGATCTCGATCTACATCGGAGAAAGCCTGTAATTGCTCTACAAACACATCTCTCAAGCCCGTTTCTTCCTCCAATTCTCGCACGGCACATTCATCCGTCGTCTCGTCCATATTCAAGAACCCACCCGGAAATGCCCAGCAACCTTTATAGGGTTCGCCCCCCCGTTCTACCAATAACACCTTCAATATCTCCCCATCAAACCCGAAGATCACGCAATCCGTGGTCACCGCCGGACGAGGGTATTGATAACAATATTGTCCTTCCATTGTCTTCACTTATTTAAGAAATAACTACCAAATATAACGAATTAACCTCAAGCTGGATTCCTCTTTTCCCAACATTTACAAATAAATCAATAAAAAACGCCCGAGAACGTAACATTTGGCCACATTTCAGCATAAAACGTATATTAAAACTTGCATCATGAAAAGAGTCGAAATGTTATTATTTATGTTGGGAATCGTGTTCATTCTCACGTTCTGGCTAGCAAGCCGTGAAGAAAAAATACCGTTCAAACTCTGGTATTATACTGACGTAACCTACGACGCAATTGCATACACCCGGGACACACTTTTTCCATCAACGCCCAAAAATTACTGGAATGATTCTTTTCAACCGTATGACATAACTCGTGCAGAATCACGTAATCAATAATCTCATCCGGCAATTTCATCAATTTCACGTTCAAGCTGATATTATCATCCGCCGAACAACTCCCCCAGTTCGATATATTATTCCGAAAAGACAATGCCCGGTAACGGAAACCAAACTGTCCAGCCAGTTCCCTTACGCGTCCCGGCAAGTAACGCTTACTCTCCATACGATAAATCTCTACCAAAAAATTCTCCACGTAGGGAGCAATTTTCGAGTATGCCGTACCACGGGGAATATACAGGCGGATTTCCTTCCC
>OJMG01002590.1_pt1 | contig 15097 bp, 17 predicted proteins | sample 1597141 | NCBI WGS metagenome assembly OJMG01 (sample SAMEA2452119, study PRJEB22498) | human gut metagenome | biome: human feces; feature: human gut; material: feces | place: Australia | collected 2012 | reverse complement strand
GATGACCTTGGAGCCGCCGCTGGACGCGCAGCCTGCGAACAGGCACATGACCATAACGGCAGCCAGAAGCAGAGCGATGATCTTTTTCATAGAATATTTCCTCCTTCTGTCCATGTACAATAGACAAGTGTTCATGAACTTATAGTCGCCATTATAGCGAAGTAAAGTGTAAAAAGCAAGTCCTAATTGCTTGTTTTTTGAAAAAATTTCACGCAGCGCGGACAAGTGTCTTCGGCACTATGCACAAAAACAGGGGCGCTGCGAGAAAAAAGGAAAAAGAACTGGTTGGATGGATCAGGTAAATACTCAAAGATATTCCGATACCAAATCCCAGTACAAAAATACCTGCTCTGTAGACCAGGAATGAAACTATCGCCAGTACAATGCCAAATCCGGCCATGGCCCCTGCAATTATCATTTTATCCTGCACACCTGATATATATGTTGCGGCAAAACCGGCACCTGCACCAATGAGGAAGCCAAAGATCATCATCCAGAAACGTAAGATACGGTACCCGAGAATACAGTTCAAAAGTCCAAACACACAGAGCACTCCATATACGATCATCATAAGCTGTCCAATCTGTTCCACACCTCCTGTCCTCTGTATAATGTCAAACACCCTCGATAACATATCCATATTCATTCGCTTACTCCTCTCTTCCTGAATTCATTATTCTGCCTGAAAATCTGCCGATCACTTCATGATCTTTATTCAGAAAATCAGATATATGGTATAAAAATTATCCAGCACGCCGTAATGGTATTCCACCTGCCCAAGGCCATTCTGCTTCATATAATACTGAGCTACATTCTGCACTTCCCCATTATCCAGAAGTTCATTGCAGGCTGCAGCAAATGCCTCCTGATTGCTGAATTTAAATCGAACTATCGCAGCGCCATTATCCAAACGCATTTTGCAGTAATCATAAATAGTCTCCCAGTCATATCCGTCAAAACATCCCTGATTCAGAACATAGAAGTTCATGTCTTTTGCAGTACAGTCCGGAACAGTAAGTTCCTCCGATCTTATATATTTTTTTTCGTATTCTTCTGGAAAAGGGCAAAGATAATCATAAATAATCGTCTTATGTTCTTCCAGCTGTGCAGCATTCCCATTAAGAAAATCCGGCTGGTCACCATTAGTAGCATCTACATAATAATACTCTCCATCCAGTTTTACAATATTCCATGCATGCCCTTCTGTACTTCCCTGCGTGCTTCCATCTACATAAATGCACGGAACGCCTATTCTTTCCAGAAGATATTGAACTGCACCTGCATATCCCGCACAAACTGCCTCTTTTTTCCAGAAGACACCTGCAATACTCTGATCGTCATCACTTGCCTGATATTGGGTATTATCAATCACATAAGTATAAACAATGCGGACTTTTTCATAATCACTGGCATCTGCCGGAATCAGACTGCTTACTTCCTGAAATCCAGCCTCCATGGCATTCTGAATCTCACTGATCTCACTTTCTGTATAAATATATCCCGGGGTAAAAGTGCAGTAATCACTGTCTGAATAAGTTGTTTTATAAATTTTTTCGTGGTTATGCACCCAGAATATCTCCGGATGATCCTTCAGAACCGCATGATAGCATCTGTCAATACTGTCATCCTGGGAAAGGGTCAGATAAAAGTCCTTTTCCCGTGCGCGAATGCCCTTCAGGAGTTCTCTGTAAACTCTCTGTTCTTCTTCATTTAACTGTTTAAAATAATATTCCTGATGTCCTTCCTCGGTTATTTCATTTTTCTTTTCTTTTGCTTCTTCTGTATTAGCCATTACAACTATATCCTCCGTTTCAACTATTATTTATTGTATAGAATGTTTTACCTCATTATAGAGTGCAATTATTTTGTCAAGTTTTTCAGATTTAGGGAATACATAATACTTCTTTTTGGTGTTTTTATTAACCCCAACTGAAATATATTCAACATCAAACACTTTGATAAAATGATACATTCTATTTGAATAACAATAGAAATAATTATTCATTTTTCTCTCCATATGACTAAAAGAGACGAGATTTCTCTCGTCCCTCAAACTTCAAACTAACTTATATTTGTGAAAGGTTTGTATCAGAAATGATACCTACAGTAAACTCTCTACCCGGAGCTACCAATGCACCAATTTCCATATCAAATCTGCTTATAATTTGACCAGTTGTAACATCATTACCTGAGAATGATGTTAGACCACCTCTTGTTACTGTATAAATAGGTGACTGCGCACCGGCTGGAATTACATAACCAATACCTGTCGGAAGAACTGTTTCAAAGTTTTTACCGTCAGCATTCAACGTAGAAATGTCATATGGGTTAGGGATTTCTGAAAGAACTGCACCATTGTACATACCCATAAGACCTGTATCATGAATTTCCTTCATTACAGCTTCTGAAATACCATTAATCGTAGGTGTCACACCTGTGTAACCAGCAAAACCGTTAAACTGTGAAATTAGGGCATAATCGCCTGAAATTGTTGGTTTACCAAAACGTCTTACGTCTGAAATAACTTTATCTACGTCTGTCTTTGTAAGACCAGAATCTTCAATAAAGTATTTAACTCCTTTGGCATTCTTGATTGCATTATAAATTGTTTCAACAACATACTTTGCAGCTTTATTTCTGATTTGAACACGAACTTGTTCTTGAAGTTCATTTTCATCACTCATATCGCCCAAAGCAGCCTTTCTATAATCTACTGCATAACCACCAGAAATTGTTGTTGTAGCAACAGGCACACGTTTCTTTTTGATAACAGGGAATGTAACGTCCTGTCCAGCGGCTTGCATTTTAGCATCTATATTTGCAAAATCAGGAACTTCAACTTCGCATGATTCGTTGTAACCGATATTCTTATAGTTACCATAGATTGAAAGTAACTTAACTTCCTTCATAAGCACCGGCTCCATTGCGAAACGTCTGATTTCATTCAATTCTGAAACAGCCTTTGTATCGCCATTTACAGCTTTTGAATTAAGTTCCATTATGTATTTCGCAGCAACGTCAGCCTTATTGCCGAAACGTGACAAATCTTGACCATTTGTCATTGCTGAAAATACTTCAACAACAGGTGAATTAGCCTTTATTTTACCGCTAACATTATTAGCATCTTTTCTTTCATTGTTCAATTCAAATGTATAAGACATAAATTTTAACCTCCTTATTATTTATTTGATTAGGCTGTTGCACCGTGAACAAGTACAACTACACCATCGTTATTTCCGATAATATCTGTAACTTCAAGATAGAAAGCTGTGCTTGCAACACTCGTGTCTGCCTTTAGTGAACCATCTGCTTGTGAAACAAGCTTGTCACCGACTTTCACACCATCAGGTAGTGGATAGTCGTAAATCTCCATCTCTTTTCCGTCAAGTTTTGAAAAATCAACAACTCTAACGTGTGCATTTTTTGAAATTGCATATTTAGGCATTGATGCATCATCTCCAACTTCAATTTGCATAATAGCTTTTGACGCATTCTTTGCCACAGCAAATGCACTATCTGTAACAGTACCGAATGCACCGTTGTATGTGTCTACTGATGTAATCGCATCCTCAAATGGATATTCACCATGTTCAATCTGACCGATTGTTCTAAATTTTATTGCCATTTAAAATTCCTCCTAACTAAAAAGAACCTTGACACAATATCAAGGCAGTTTTATATTTTTTGTAAGATTAAAAGATGTTTAAATCTTCATCATCATCTTGTTTGTTTTCTGTACAAATTTCTGAGAATATATCATCAACATCATGCTCAGAATTTTTTGAATTAAGTTCTGAAACTCTTTGTGATTCTGCTTCAGCTTGCTTTTGCTTTGCAACAATATTCATACAAATCTTAGATTTGATTGAATTAATTTCTGAAGTTACATTATCAAGAGCTTCTTTCTTTTCAGCACTGTTAATTTCAGTAGTAAGTTTCTCAATATCGTCCTTTGCAATTTCCTTTTCCTCATCATTAAATTCACCAAGTGCAGAATTTAATTCACCAAGCTTTTCTGCTACTTTTGCTTTTGCAAGTTCCCTTTCAAGAATTTCTCTTTCAGCCCAATAAGTTTCACAATCTTTATTAAGCTTATCAAGTGCTGCTTGAATCTTTTCTATGGATGCATTGAGTTCTGAAATCGTGTTATTCTTTTCTTCGATTTCTGCATTCTTTGCTTCAATTTGAGTATTCAGTTCTGCTATCTTTGTTTCATAGTTTTGTGATTTATCATTAAGCTCTGAGATAGTAGACTGAATGACTGACTTTACTTCATTCATATCCATTGTTTCTTCTTCCTCCTTTTTGTTTTTCTTTTGAGCAACCTCTAGAATTATTGCGTGACTGTCAGCCGGCTGCACAGAAAGTACGCAACTAGCCGAAAATAGGAATTCCTTGGGCGTTCTATATTTTTCAGTAGGTTCATCTTCTTCATATATAATTTTATTATTATTAGATGGTAATCCAACAATCTCTATTGAAGTGTCTACTGTGCTCAATGCATAATTTTTACGTACCCATGAAACAAACGACGGATAACGCTGTATATAAAAATATCCTGTACCAACTAATGCCTTTATGGTTTCACCGTTAACTTCAACATTTTCAATAGAAGCACTTTCAAAACAGCCAACAACTTCAGAATTTTCAAATTCAGGTTCTTCAAGTCCTTCGTCATTGATAAATACCCCTGTGTATCCATGATCTAATGGAACAGTTCTATCGTCATCACAAAAAGCTGTACATATCGGCATCATTTTTACACTATGCATTGCATTTTTTACATACTCTTCTTTCCAATGAAGCCCATTCTTATTTGTTTCATTTATGTCGTCATCAGCTATTTTTAATAAAGCAATCTTTACTGGTACACGTCCGCCTTTAGTGGTTGTCTCTGAAATTTCGAGGATATTATTTAACATTCTTTAATCCTCCTTTTCATTTTTTATAATAAAAAGAAACCTACTCATATAGATTTCAACTTATTATTCATATTATTAAGTTTTATTTGTTGTCACTTGGACTTGGGAGATTATTACCTCCATTACTTTGTGATTGGATTGTACTTTCTTTTGTAGGATTATCTACAGATGGTCTACCACCAACATTATCGTCTTTAGAAAGTGTATAACTTGTTTGATGCGGCAGATATTTATCAAATATTTTACTATCATATTCTTCATCAAGAATATTAAAATAAACGTCTGGATTAATACCCGTGCTTGCTACAAGCAGTGTCATAGAACCAGAAGCTTGTAAATACAAAGTTTTCATCATATCAAAAAACTGCTGCCTATTGACCCTTGAAGTAGGCAAGTAATATACTTCAACTTTATTATGGTTATCTTTAATGATATTTTCGTTAATAACGTAATTAAGTTCATTTTGCAATTCTTGAATCCACGTATATAGTTGAGCATTAATCATTTCCAAGTTACTTTGACCATTTGCAAAAGTACCTGTTGACGATGCGCCCAATAGTTGAGCTGCCATACCTAAATCCATAGCAATTTTATCAGTTAAATCGCCTTCGTTCTTTTGGTCAAAAATATCAGCCGTGCCGACATCTAATGCTTCTATCTTTGTGCCTGCTGATACTGTAAAGAATGATGTTCCACCACGATTATTTTTAGTCATGACTGCTTGCTTAACTTTATCATGTTGATCTTGTTGTTGAGTTTTGGTTAAGGCACAACTACCTTTATCTTTGCCTTCTGGCAGAGTTTGGACAACAATACGATTGTTTAATTCACGCAAGACATTTCTCTTAGTGTCTACAAACTCATTTTGATATAAAATATCCGATATTGCAGCGATAGCCAATGGGCGTCCCCAAGGCTCACTTATTTTGCATTTGATTTTGTGTGCAATCGTATGTTTGTTATCCAATACAACCCAATTATTAGATGAAAAATTCCCTTTTTCCCACGCATAATACGCATTACGAATTTCTGCGGGGTATTTCTTTAATTTACGGGTACGCTCATCTTGTGTAACACATTGTTCTTGAAAATACCTCAAGTTAAAAGCCATAACATTTCTGTTATTTTTTCGTCCTACAATTTTTGAATATTCATAGGGGAGAGGAATGAGTGAAGCATTCATCCCCAAATCACAAAGTTCTACAATGTTTTCAACATCATAGTCGGACAATGCCTTAGTTGCATCATTGACTCTTTTTGTTGTTTCAAAATAATAAAAGCAATTTCCTTCGTTCATATCTGTGAAAAGAGCGTCACGAATAAATTGCTTATCTTTAATTGATTCTAATGTTGAAAGCATTAAATCTTTATTTTTATTAATTTTTGTTTTACCAAATTTTCGTTTCTTTACATTAACTACTCTATCCAAACAAGGAAGAGCAACCATATAATCAATAGTATTTGTAACGACACCTTCGCTGTTATAAACAAACATCGCAAGCTTACGGGTAAGCGAATGATTTGCTATCGGATCTTTTACAATAGAACGAATTTCCTCAGGCGTAAATTCTGTATATAGGTTACAACCAAAGATTGAACTATAATCGTTCACCGGCAATGTACTAAAATAGCTATTGAATTCATAAGAATTATTGACTTCTTGTTGAGAAACTGAATTTGTTTCTGTAAATGTTTGCGTTTGAGAGGGATGTCCTCGCTCACGCTTTATATCGTCTTTAGGCATATTTCGAGATGTCTCCTTTCTCAATATGTAACTTTATTAGTTTATAAGAGTACAAAACTCATATTCCGAGGTGTCTCCAACCAAGTCTTGTTCAAGCAATCCGATAAAATAATTACCATATGCTAAACTAACATATCTATCTTTCGTGTTACTACCTGTTTCAAAAAGTGTAATTATTCCTGTTTGCTCATTACGAGTGTACTCCAATGACATCATTTCATTAATGAGAGCTTGTGTCTCAAGGTAAGGTCTTTCATAAAATACTGCCACATCTACGTCAGGTGTAGAAGTATATTCGGGAATGTGCGATTCGAGGATGTCTTTTGCTTCATCCAAATTTACAAGCAAATCAATCATATGGCTTTCCAATGTTCCTCTTAATGCAATAGCAATATCATTATTTAATTTTTGACTTGCATTAATTGTAAAAACATTTTCTACCGCACCTGCGACATTAACACGTTTAGCAATATCTTTGTCATTCATACAACGCCATGCTGGATATTCACAATCACGACTCTCATCGTATAAAATCTTTGCAAGTCTATCATATGTTAAAATTCCGCCATTGCGTGTGTCGAGTATACAGTAGTCTGCCTCGAAATCGTAGTATAATTGCTTTATTCGTATTGCTTGTTTATCTACATCACTACCCGGATTCGCTTCAATATATGGAACGATTCTTCTGTATCCATTTTTAACCTCAACAACTTTACCATCAATATTTTCTGAAGTATATGTCATACTTTCAGGCAATGCACGAATACAAGTAAAACAAGAATTATCGTTTTTATTAGAACGCTCAATAAACGCCATATCGCAAGCAAGTATTCTTATTTCACCTGGTTGTTTTGGGATACTATAAGGATTCTTATGCTTATTTCTTACATCTTCATATCTACGAGGATAGAATGCCTTTTTATTTGTTTGATTCTTCGTCAAAAGTCCATATGTAAAATATGAATTTGCACCTTCACGTAACATTTCGTTTTCATATTCTTCTCGCCAAGTAATCGGGTCTGTACTTCGTTTTGCTTCGATTAGTTGTGCTCTTGTTTTAATTGCATGTTTTAAAGCAATAGAATAATCTGTAGCAAGCATACAAGCAGAATTGTCGCCGTATTTGCTACTAACAGTATCTTTTAACAATTTACCCATCCAATGACTTGTCGGGGCAGCAGAACTGATATAAATATTAACTGCCTCTTCTAAAAACTCATCATTTTCTTTGTATTTAACACCATATTTTTCACATTCTTCGTTGGTACGGAACTGTGAAGGACGAGTCATTTGAAACGGTTTTAACACTTTATCAACGATATATTTTGGGATACGTTTAAATTCTTCAAAAATCAAAACTGTGGAACGATAACCTAACGCACCTTCGCCACCAACTACAACAACTATAGAACTTCCGTTACGAAAGACAACCTCAATGTCATTTGTACTTGTTTTAATTGTTTCTATTTCTCGTCTAAGATTTTCAGATTTAGGCATTAATTCTTTTTGTATTTTTTCTTTTACAATAAGAGATGCCTGCTTTTTTGAACCACTAGCGATAACTACTTTTGTATTTGGATATAAAATGCATTTAGCACACGAAAAAATTGCAATAACAAAAGATTTTGCACTTGCACGTCCAGCTATGATAACAACACTAATGTACATATTAAGCAAATAAAGCCATATTATCTGATACCAGTGTAAAGGGATTTTCAAATAATGCTCGACAAATACTGGAATATTACGGCGATAAAATGTAACATAATCAATAATTCTTTCAAAATTATTTTTATTGGATAACCAAGAATGTGCAGGGAATTTTTTATAGACTATTTTTTGATATTCATCCATATTAAACGCCGTCCTTATTTATATCTTCATCGTTAATCCAGTATTCTTTCTCCTTTTCTTTGTTACCAAAAATCAAATTTCTTAAAGGTCTGTACATAAAACGTTCAATGTATTCAATAATGCCAAAGAAATCATGATATTTTTTCTTATCTTGATAATATTCAGCGGGAGAGTATTTTTCTATTTCCATTATCCATTTTCCAAATGAGTCATTTGAAGTATCGGCTTCTTCAGCCTTTAATTCGGCAGCCTCAAACATTGCCTTATATGAATTTGATAATGTACCAATATCTTTTCCAGCTTGAATATTTACCTGCATTTGATATTCCAACAGACAAAGGTTTTTCATTAATTTTTGTTTTCTTACATCGGGTTTTGACTCGCACAATTTCAGTAATTCATCATAATATCCTTGTAATGTAGGATAAACAGATGTATCATAGCCCGAGCCCCAAAATTTAATCATTTTAGGTGTTAATTTATAATCCGAAACACTATTCACGTCATTTGGGCTTTCAATTATTTGAGGTGGCTTTTGCAAATAATGATATTTCATAGAATCGAAATATGTTTTGCCGATATTTGCAACTTGTCCCAAATTTTTCTTCGCACCATAATGGCTAATACGTGATCTATCTGCCGATATTTGCTTTGCTGCTTTTAGTCCTTCAATATCGTACACCCAACCAAATTGCATACAAAAATATTCGATTGCCTTACTTTCATTACCATTAAATAAATCAACAAGCTTATAATAGTAAGCATCTCTACATGAATTACAAATAGGAATATAACCATCATTGCTTTGCCATAATACATCTGCTGATTTAGAAAAGTGATTTTTCTGCGTATCCCAAGAAGCCCCACAGCAAGTACATTTATATTTTTTTTCCGTCATTTGATTAGACTTTGGTATTCTAACATCGACATTAACATCTAAATTAAGAGGAGCGTCCATTTCTTCACGAATGCTTTCTTCTCTTGATTTTATTCCTGCCAAATAGATATTCCTCCTTTTCAACTATTTTTTATCTCATTTTCACTAGTCACGTCCCATCGAAAGAACTTAAAAACGCCGACCGTTTATGACCATATATATATAAATTTATAAAAAAAACACAATAGTAGTAAAAAGTTGACAATTACCATATATGATGATATAATGATTTCAAGTTATAATATACAACGAAAGAAGAATTAAATTGGAGAATACGACAAAACATAAATGTTTTATATCATTTAAAACTCAAGATATGGAATATAAAAAATACATTCAAGAACAATTAGACATAGACATGATAGATAAGTCTTTAAACGAGCCAATTCAATCTGAAGACGAAGATTATATAATGCGAAAAATTAGAGAAGATTATTTATCTGATTCAACGGTTACAATTTGCTTAATTGGAACACAAAGTGCCGAAAATTCACCAAATGTTGATCAAACCTATATAAAACGAGAACTTCAAGCCTCTTTGTATAACGGTAAAAACAATACAAGAAATGGTATCCTGGGTGTTGTACTACCTAATATGGAATCAAAAATATATCAAGGTTCATATACTTGTGCAATTTGTGGTGAAGCACATAGTATTGTAAAAATTAATTGTGATACAACAATATACGAATTTTGTTATAATTATTATCTTCCAAAGCCATCAGACAAATGTGCTTGGAAAGAAGATGATAGATATTGTGTTCTTGTAAAATGGGAAGATTTTTGTATCGACCCAGAACAGTATATAGAAAAGGCTTTCCAAAAACGAACTTCCCCAATAGCCGAAAAGGTGCAAGTATATCCTAAATAAATTATGAAAGATAATTATATATTTAAAGAATATCAAGACTATTTAAAAAAATGCTCGTCAACCGAGCAAAATTATATTTATAATAGATTAATTAATCAAATTATTTGGTATGATAAACAAGCTATAAAAAAGCAGACTATGTTTAAAAGACTAACAATAATCTCAACAATATCGACTGCAATGATTCCGATTTTGTCTTTAATTGAACAATATGATATAAAAATAATATCAATTATTACTAAAATCTTGATTAGTATTGCCAGCACTGGGTCAGCAGTATTGTTGTCTATTTTATATTTATGCGAATATCGAAATTTATGGATAGAATATAGATCTTCTTGTGAAATTTTAAAAAGTATATTACATAGATATTTTACTCAAACAAATGAGTTTAAAACTACTGATAACAATAAACGATTTAAATTACTAGTTTCAACTTGTGAAGAATATATGACTAAAGAATTTCAAACATGGACTGAATTATCCCATGATACATCAAAAGAGCAATAATTTTATTGCTCTTTTACTTCTTCATATGTTTTTTTAAAAATATCTGGTTTACAAGGATATTTTTCGCCGTTAACGCCAGTGATGATATAATCTCCGACACTTGCCATTAAATCTCCTTCTAATGTATGAATCGTTATTTCTCTATCGGTTTGATATGCTTCGACCACTACTGGCTTTTTTACATATTTTTTGATTTTCATAATCATAAACTCCTTTCATACATATTATATAACAATATATTAAAATTGTAAACATGTACAAATTATAATCATTTAAATAAATTCTCAATCTCTTCATTGGAAATTGGTTTAATATCTTCTCCATCACCGTCCAAGACCTCAAATGATTTTGTACCATCTTTGTCTTGAATAGTTACTCTATGACCGCCATCAATATCCTCAACTGAAATAGTAGGGGATACTCCGTCTTGTCCTTTAATAGCACCAAGACCTTCGGCGGTTTCTTTTGTGTATTTCTTTGCAGCCGCAAGTGTTATAATGTCCATTTTATACTTCCCACCATTTCTTATTTTCCTCGTCATACATAAATGTATTTTTTGTGTCCATTTCATAGTATGTACTTGAATTTCCTATGAAAATATCATCAAACTTCTCAATTGGTTTTTCGTCAGTTGACAAGCCATACAATTCAAGCCAAACTCTGTTTTCACGATTTCCGTATTTATTTAAAGTTATCATCATTGATTCCTTTCGTAATATGACAAAAGAGCAGGGACACCTACTCTTTTCTTTGTTAATTTATTGTTTGTTGGGTTGTTAAATAAATGCCTCATCGGCATCATCAGAGTCTTCTCGGATTACATATATTTGAGTTGTTTCACTACTTTCATGCCCCAATAACTTTTGTGCTGTTTCTAAGCTTCTGTGGTCATGACAAACAAGATTGGTCGCCCTACTCCTACGGAAGCCGTGCGGCGTACATCGTCTCCCTACGATTTCTGAAATTTCGCCAATACACCAATCGTTAAATGTTCCTTCTCCAACTTGGTGAGTTTCACCATTCTTCTGTTTGACAACAAACATATAAGGACAATCATCTTCTCCACGAACCTCAAGCCATTTCTTTAAAGCATCCATGACATCTTGTCCAAACTGAAGATGACGAACTTTTCCAACAGAACTACGTCCTTTACAACGAATTTCATGTGTTTTATATGATACAGATTCGACCTCTTGTTCTTTTCCGTTTTCATCAATGATTGTAACCATTTTTCTTTTAGGTGTATAATTTACAACTTCTTTTAACAATTGTCTTGATTCTGCTCGTCTACAACCTGTTGAATATGTAAATTTTACATACGCAAGCTTTTGCCATTCCTCACGTTCTTCTAAAACCTTACATAAGTGTTCTATTTCCTCTGGGGTTAATGGTTCTTTTGCATAAACCTTTCCTGTTTTGGGGATTTGCATCTCGGAAGTAACATAATTGCGAAATTGTGGGTAATCGTCTTCGTAAAAATTTTCAATAAATTTATTAAAAGCACTCACCGATGACTTTTTAAACTTTATTCCTGATTCTGAAAATCCTCTAACAGCAAGCCAATTTAAATATCTTAAAAATTCTTTCTTACGAATTTCTGTACAAATTTTATCATGTAAATTGTTTTTCACCCAAACGAAAAATATCCTCAATGCACTACGATAGGCAATTAAACTTTTAGGCGAAAGATGTACTTGATTATTAAGATAATCTTCTACCATATCTCGATTGAACTCATTTACTGTTAACCATTCTTCATCAGTTATTTCTTCTGATCTGTTTGCAGGTTTACCATCCATAAAAAATCACTTCCTTCCTAGATTAAAACAACAAGTTTAACTAATTTTCTTTTTGACATATGCATTTCTTAGAAATTGTTTAGAATAGTCCAATTCACCGGTTGTATTTCTGATTTTAACCCAATCAATATTATTCTGATAGAAATGTTCGATTTTCTTTTTTAACTCCAAAGACGGATTAGTCAATATATTTTCAAAATTCTCTCTGGTTAAATCGCATGGAAATAAAATAAAATAGATAAGATTATTAGATTTTAATAAAAATTCTTTTTTAAATAATTTTTGTCTATATTTTTCTTTTGATTTACTTTGAGATATAGGTTTGTTAGCATAAAACCAAGTTTTATATTCACTTAAAATACCTGCAATCTCTATGTAAATTATTTTTCCGTTTATGTGTATGACATAATCACAATTCATATTGCTTTTGTAGTTTGGGATAAATGTCGAATACTTTACATCTCTAAAATAATCAATATTGTATTTTAGTCCCTTTTCTTTTAAATATTTAGAAAACATATATTCAAATTGACTTGTGACATGCTCATTGTCTGAAAATGTGAAGTTTATTCCACATCCTTGTTTCCCAAATGAAATATTGTATTGCTCAAATATTTCTGATAATTGTTTAGAATAATACTTCTTTGCATATTTTTCTAATGTAGAATAAGCACTCCAATTAGAATGGGCATTAATTTCTCTAGTTGTAATAAAATTTCGTCCATCGCTTCTAACAAAATCGCATATAGTGGTAATCATGTCATCAAAATCGTCTTTTGATAATTGTTTATCTATCATTGAGTCTATATTTATTTCTAATCCTAAATCCTGTTTCATTTTATTTAAAGAACCCCAGATATTACATATCATTTGAATACTTACTTGTCCATACTTATAGCCTCTAAAATCATCATACATAAGAGGTCTATCGTATTTCTTTGCCATATCTAATATTATTTCAGTACATTGTTCTTTTGTCATATGTCTTGTGTAAAGTCCAGCCCATTCTTTGAAAGTATCAATATTATTAACAGTTTTATCAGGACAATTATTTACAAACCATCGTATATTTGGCAATTTGTATTTTTTACAATTCTCACCACGAGATAAAAGATACAAATTGTTCCCAATTTGCGGATTTTCATGAATTACTTTTCTTAATCCTTCAACATATTGATCATAATACTTTACATTAGGAGTTGATAACTCATAACAATTTATCTTCGCCAATTCATCATTTAATGTTGTACCATATCTTCTAAATCTATCCAACATTGTGCTATATGTAAATGAAAAGCCGTTTTCAATTGTATATTCATTATTTCCAATAACGATAGCATCTTTTTGCACTTGTATGATGGTTAATGTATCGGCGCTTGCAGTATTATTCTTATCGAAATAGATAATTTGCGCAGAACGGCTGTCATAAGTCTCATTAGGATTGATAATATATTTCAGGGTATGGCTGGAAGCACCACGCACGGAAGCCTCATCATAAATCCAATCGACCTGTGGCATTTTTATTCCGTATTCTACATTGCTTTTTATTTCTACGGTAATAGTTTCTCCTTTATCGCTTACTTCATATTTTTCTTTTGTCAATACTATGACTGCACCACCTGCCTGATAAACCTTTACGGTTTCTACATGCTCTCCCTTTTTGAAGTAAATCTCACCTTCACGTTTCTCATATTCTTCATTTGCTGCAATAGAGAAAGTATGGTTATGAGTAGTTAAAGCACGTGTGTTAGTTTCAGTAATCCAACTTTTTGCCGTTTCTGAAATTTCCATTTGATAGTCAATATTTGACTTTACTTCTACATTAATAGAACCACCTTCTTGGACGATTTCAAATTTATCTGTGGTCACAAGTATCGCCTCTTTGCATTTTTGTATAATAGTGAAAGTTTGGCTTGCAGTTCCTGCCTTAATGGTTACAGACACACTTCGGTCGTCATAATCCGAATTATCAAGAGTAGTAAACTCAACTGACGCCTCACCTTTTTTACCGCTCACAACCGATGCCATGCACCATATTGAACCGCCCGTAGTGGAGGCTATATTCAGTGTCCAATCAGTATTAGTGGTGAAGCTAACAGATTTTATACTTCCTTCTGCTGCAAAAGCCAAGCCATTTGTAATAATACTTGAATCAATAGTAATTGTAGAATTTTTATCAGGATCAAGATCATCCTGCTCATTACCATCACTGCAAGCTGCAAAATTTATACTAACAAGCATAGTGATTAAAACCAGTCCCAATAACCTAAATGTTCTCATAGTATTCTAACTTTAAATGTATAGTAGCAAGGGTATCTGATTCGGACTTCTATCTGGTATAGAAAGCAAAGGAGATGCCTAAAAGAAAAAGCTCCATAAATGAATGACTCATGGAGCTTTAAACAAGTACTCGAAGCGGGACTTGAACCCGCACAGCCGCAATGGCCAAAGGATTTTAAG
>OJMG01002569.1_pt1 | contig 15234 bp, 13 predicted proteins | sample 1597141 | NCBI WGS metagenome assembly OJMG01 (sample SAMEA2452119, study PRJEB22498) | human gut metagenome | biome: human feces; feature: human gut; material: feces | place: Australia | collected 2012 | reverse complement strand
AGTGAATGGCCGGGAAATGTCTTGCGTAGGCAAGGGATTTGTCAAGACCCCAGAAACAACGTACGAAACGTTTGGTATTTTGTGTAACCGGTTCCGAAAAATCACCACCCTGAGGTGAAACTGCGCCAATAATACTAATGGAACCTTCAGTTCCGTTAAGGTTTTCCATATAACCGGCTCTTTCGTAGAATGCCGAAAGACGGCTGGCAAGATATGCCGGGAAACCTTCCTCAGCAGGCATTTCCTCCAAACGTCCTGATAACTCACGGAGAGCCTCAGCCCATCTGGATGTGGAATCAGCCATAATTGCAACGTGATATCCCATATCCCTGTAATATTCTGCAAGAGTAATACCTGTATAAATAGAAGCCTCTCTGGCTGCAACAGGCATATTACTTGTATTTGCAATAAGTGTTGTTCTATCCATAAGAGGATTGCCTGATTTTGGGTCAATAAGTTCTGAAAATTCATCCAAAACCTGTGTCATTTCATTTCCACGTTCACCACAGCCAATATAAATAATAATGTCAGCGTCTGCCCATTTTGCAATCTGGTGCTGGTTCATTGTTTTTCCTGTACCAAATCCACCGGGAATTGCAGCAGTACCACCTTTTGCAAGAGGAAAGAGAGTATCCATAATTCTCTGACCTGTAACCAAAGGCTGTGTGGCTCCAAATCTTTTAGTAATTGGACGTGGTTGTCGGATTGGCCATTTCTGTGTTAATGAAAGGTTCATAGTTGAACCGTCATCCTTCTTGATTGTTACGATTGTATCGTTAATGGTATATTCGCCATCAGGAGCAGTCTTAATTACAGTACCTGACACTGTAGGCGGAACCATGGATTTATGCATTATGGCTCTTGTTTCCTGAGTTTCGGCAATAATTGTACCGCCTGAGATGTAATCACCTTCAGAAACGGTAATATGCACATTCCATTTCTTATTAATATCAAGTGAATTAACATTTACACCTCTTGAAATAAAAGCACCTGACTGCTTTTGTATCTCACTTAAAGGTCTTTCTATACCATCAAATATATTATTTAAAATTCCAGGGGCTAAAGTTACAAATATGGCACTATCTGTACCATAAACAAGTTCACCCGGTTTAAGTCCACTGGTTTCTTCATAAACCTGTATGGTAGTCATTTCGGAAGTAAGGCTAATTACTTCACCAACTAACCTTTCAGAACTAACATAAACCATTTCACCCATTTTAAAGTCTGTCTTTCCTTTAATATAGATAACAGGTCCGTTAATTCCATAAATCTTACCTGTTTTTTCCAATTTAGTGCCTCCTACAATGTTATTGCAAATAAATCCTGTTGGTCAGCAAGTCGTGTTTTAAAAGAATTGTCAATAAGAATGTTTTTTTCAGGAACAATGGTACGTGTTCCACCTAAAAATTCTTTATTGTAAATTTCAATATTTCCTCCAGTCTTGCTTTTTAATTCATCAAGCAAAGATGAATCATTAGGATCAATGTATATAGTAATATCTACATCAGAATATTCGCTCATTATATTTTTAATCTGATTTTCAAGATACACTAAGTAATCGTTAGTTTTTCTATATTCAAGTAATTTTTCACGAACTCTATCAAAAACTTCAATTTTAATAGCTGATTGTTTTTGAGTAAGTTCTTTTTTGATTTTCATTTGTTCGGAAGAAAGTTTCTTCTTAGAATTAGCTCTAACCTGATTCATTAGAGCTTTCTTTGATTCTTCAGCCAATTGAGATGCAGTTTCCTTGTGAAGTTCTAAGTCATCGTCCAAGGACTGCTTGTAACTACTGAGAGATTCAGCACTTTTTGAACTGGCGCTTTCAAGAGAAAGGCTTCTAAAGTGGTCCATTTTTTCTTCTATAGTCATAAGTCTCACATCCTTTCTATATTTTTATGCCAATTGCTTCATTAATGTAATTAGTAATGAAATTTGGTTGACGTCCTGAACCGTGGCGGTCAGGAATCTCTACAAGAAGAGGTTGCTTCCTGTTAAGTTTAATATCATCTACAAGTTCAGGAATTTCAAAACTTAGCTTTTCAGTTAAAAGTAAAATTCCTAAATCCTTGTCTTCAAGAATTTTTTCAACTGCCTGTTTTGCTTCGCGACGACCATGAACAACTTCACCTTCCACACCTGCAAGTCGCATGCCGGTAAGAGTATCAATATTGTCGCTTATTAAATACATTTTCATAATAAAATCCTGCTTAAAATAGATTATGCAACGTGTGTTAAAATAAGGAATGCAACTATGAATCCCCAAAGAGCAATACCTTCTGCAAGAGCTACGAAAATAAGTGCTTTACCGAAAACGCTTGAGTCTTCACTTAATGCACCAAGAGCAGCACTGGCAGAACTTGCAACGGCATAACCACTACCAATACATGAAAGACCTATTGCAAGACCTGCAGCAATAAGACCTAAACCACTTGAAATTGTTGCAGTATCAGCAACAGCAGCATTAGCTGTACTTGTAAAGATAAATACAGTTCCTAAAAGGAAAACACCAAAGAATGCTACAACATTTCCAATAACTGTTCTCTTAAAACGACCTTTAGTCTGTTCACCTACAAAATATCCGATAACAGGTAAAATAATTGTAAGTAATAAAGCAACTGTAAATAAAATACTAATAAACATAATAAAATCCTCCTCGTTTTTAAATAATTAAAGTTTATTTTTTATATTTTTTTCTATAAGGTACAAATTCACGTCCTGATCCTTCATAGAAACGTCCAAACATTTCGTAATATTCAAGACGAAGAACCTGAATTCCAACAACTAAACCTTCCATTGCCATTACGATAATATTTCCAATAATGACAACAACAATATTGGCTGAACCACCATTCTCAGCACCTGCAAGTGTCATAACAACCTGCATCATAGCTGCATGGCTTATGGCAAAAACACCAATACGAAGGAAAGAAAGAGCGTTGGATAAATAAGTTATTAAATAGTCAAATAATTCAAAAAATGCAGTTGCGGCAAAAATCCCTTTTGAATCTTCTATTAAAGGCTGTTTCTTTGAAACAAGGTTTTTAAGTGGTTCCTCAAGGAAAATAAGAATAAGAGGAACACCAAACATTATTACCGCCAAAATAGTTCCCGGAAGTGGTTTGCCTGTCATATATAAAATAATAACGGCAATAATACTTGCGTAAAATACAAGTCCGGTAACGGCGTTTGGTCCAAAAAGAGCCTTGCCTAAATTCTTTTGCTTAATGGCATTGGCAATATTTATAATCATTGTAGAAATAATTACAAAAGAGCCAAATAAAAATGCTGCAACCAAAACAATATTAATACTGCCAAGGAAAGGCAAGGTAATCATTGAATTAAGAGGACTTATAAACGACTCAAATTCAAATCCAAAGAAGCTTCCAAACATAAAGCCAAAGAATGTAGAAAAAATTCCGGCAACAGAAATGATTCCTGCTAGATTCCATTTCTTGATCTTATATAGTAATCCCCCGCCGATAAACAAACACAATCCCTGACCAACATCCCCAAACATCGCTCCAAAGATAAAGGTATAAGTCAGTGCCACGAAAATGGTTGGATCCATCTCATCATGGGATGGCAGTCCATACATTCTGATAAACATTTCAAATGGTTTGAAGAATTTGGGATTCTGTAATTTCGTTGGTGGATCACCGAAGAATTTTTCTCTTCCTTCTTCAACAATGATCGTGATCCTATCATCATCTTTTGTCTCCTCAATAAATGCCTGTGTATCTTTTTCACTCATCCATCCACAGAGAATGTAGTAATCTTCCTGTTCTTCATTTTCCATACAGGCTGCCATTTTACGCACATCGAAGTTATTGGATAATTCTTCTAACTTATATCTCGCTCCTCGAATCTTCTTTGCCTTGACTGATAAGAAATCTTTCATCTGTTTCTGGACATTTTCGATTTCTTTTTCAATCTCATCGATCTGATTTCTTAAATTTCTGCAAATCTCTGCCGGCATTCCTTCGTAATCGTCTGGAAGAGCGATATTTTCAAAATGCAAAGATTTAAAGGTAGAATCAATCTTTCCCATCTCCTTATGTGCCGCAAAATAACATCCATACACATAATTTTCATTTCGGATTCCTTCTAAAAAAATTGCATTGAGATCATCGAATAAATATTTTTCAAGTTTCTGATAATACTCTACGTTTACTCGTCCGAATCTGACTTTCATATATTGATAGCCATAAACTTCTTTTAAATTTAACTCTAAAGGCTGAAACGGTTCAAGTTCATGAAGTTTTTCTAATAATTCTTCTTTCTGCTTCTTTAACCGGTCTTCCCTTGCCTTAAGGTCCAGATAATCATGATTGAGATCCCTGATCATTGTCAGGATCTCATCTGCCGTAAGAGATGTATCCATCTCTCCTTTTGGCTGTGCAAGCATCAATACATACTGTTCCGCTTTAGAAAGCGGTTCTTTGTAAGGATTCACATCCATAAACGGCATGAGGTTATCTGTCGTTTTCAATTCTGTAATCGCATTTTCCAGCTGCATTTCGTATTTGGAAAGGTAAGATGCACTTACCCTGTCAATATCAGTTCTCGGTCCGGAAATGCTTAAGAATTTCATCTTTACGATCATGATGCATTACCTCCTTGACGTCGTTGCTTTTGCACCAGATACTGTAATGTCTCCCGTTGTGATAATCCATAGCGAATACATTCCAGTGCCGTGGTGATCTTATAAATCTCTTCCTCCTTTAAAAATAAATATTGTTGTATACTTGCCAGAGAATACGGATGGTTTCTGTAAGCGATCGTTAAGATATGTTCCACACATTCATTCACAATACTCTCAATCTGCACCTGTTCTCCGAACTCATATTTTTTTCCGTAATAAGTTTCATTTAATCTTCTTTTGAATTCTTCCACTGATGGCGCTTCGACCAGATCTTTAAATTCCTGATTCGAAAGTTTATGTTGAATCGGAATTAACAATGTGTAAATATCTGGTGCGAGCATATGGTAATATTTCTTTGCTCGGTAAATCCATTGAAGATTTAATAGATCGATCTTTGCTCCTAATTCTTTAGTCAGCATTTCCTTATCTTTTTTATCCCAATTTCCCTTACGTTCTTTCCACATCATAGAAAAATAATATAAATCCAATGCCAGTTCATAATCCGCTAATGTCGATGCCCCTGACTGTCGGATTCTTGACAGTGGTGCGTAATATTCTGTATTCTTCAGGTAATCTACCAGATGATCAATATTCTTTGCCGTCACTAGCTGGTCAATCCGTATCTTTGAATATTTATCAAAAAATGGCTTTTTGTAATTCAGATCAAATGGTACATTACTGTGATTAAATACAATTCTTAAGCAATATCGAACCAAATCTACTTCATACCGCTTCATAAAGATCTTTAAAAAATCTTTTTGCTGCATATCTGCGAAACGATAAAGTCTTGTGTAATCATCATATAATGACTGGATCAGGACTTTTTCGATATTACCTCTGTGATACAGTGATTCATCCATCTGTGTGATAAATTTTCCGTACGATTTTGTCTGTTTCAGATATTCAATGATATCTGTCACTGTATCCATAGAAGCCAGCTGTTCATAATCCTGTGGTTTTAAAAGCTTTGCACGCATTGCTGCGACTTTCGTCACAATTCCGCTGTAGCGCATCACATCTCTCAATGCTATCGCCTCCTATACTTTGATCACCCGCTCTAATATCTGTTTTGCATATTTGCTGTGATGTTCTTTGAAGTCTTGTTTTAAAGATTCTATTTCATTGTTATTCTGTTCTTCTTGTTTCTTTAGAAGTTTTTCCATGTTTGTTGCAAGATCCGACTGAATCTTTAATATCTTTTCGTTCGTCTCCTTTTCCATATCTGCATCAAATGCATCCCTCTTTTTCTGCATCTGCATTTCCATCTGATGCTTTTGTTCCTGCGCATTATCTACGATCGCACGCGCTGTCTTTTCGATCTCTGAAAGTTTCTCTGCTATTCTTTCCATCAGTAAAACCTCCTTTCATACCAACCATTGTAGTCCTTTCTATTTATTTTTGCTAGTATTTTATCTGTTTTTTTGCATGTTTTTAGCAATTATTCACAATTTTTTGACAGTTTTCATGCAATGTTTTACAATCTGTTGTATTATTATTTAAAATGATCGACCTTCCCACAATAATTCGCGATCGTCTTGATCAACACCTCAGATTCCAACGGTTTCGCCAAATGCTCATTCATTCCCGCTTCCAAAACTCTCCTACGATCTTCCGTAAATGCATTCGCTGTCATCGCAATGATCGGAATATCTCTGGCATTTTCTTTATTGCTCCATCTTATATATCTCGCTGCTTCTAATCCGTCCATCACCGGCATCATCACATCCATTAAGATAATATCAATTTCTCCTAGTTTCGATTCTTTGAAAATTTCCAATGCTTCTTTTCCATTAAATGCCTTAATTACATTCGCCCCAGCACTCTCCAGAACAAATTCTGCAATTTCCATATTCAATTCATTATCTTCGACAAGCAATACATTGACACCCTTGATCGATGCTTTTTTTATCTCTTTTGTCTTAAGTTCTTCGTGCTTTATATTATGATCGATCTGAAATGGAAGCTCAATATAAAACGTCGTTCCCACACCTTGCTCACTCTCAAATGAGATTGTTCCTCCCATTTTCTCTACAAGACTTTTTGTGATCGACATTCCAAGTCCTGTTCCACCATAAACCGTTCGTGCCCCTGCTTTTTCCTGTGCAAATGGCTCATAGATCGTCTTTTGGAATGATTCACTCATTCCAATTCCAGTGTCTTCACATTTAAATCGAATAATAATAGTATTGTAATTTTTCTGAATTTCATTAAATTCTATGCAGATCTTTCCATTATTTTTGTTATATTTGATCGCATTTGTTAAAATATTCATCACAACTCTTTTTACATGCACTGGACTTCCGATCAAATCTTCATGAATCACATTATATTTATGTACAACTATATTAATTCCTCTCTCTCTAGCCTGTTTTTCAATAACCATTCGAATCTCTTGAAACAATTGAAAGAAATTAAAACTTCTTCTCTCCAGGATCACTTCTTCCGATTCCAATTTTCCCATATCCAAAACTTCATTGATCAATTCTAGTAAGAAGCCTGATGCTTCCCATATTTTTTTGCGGCATTCTGATTGTTTTTCTATATCACTTTTATAATAATCTCCAACTTCTACCATTCCCCGGATTCCATTGATCGGTGTCCGGATATCATGGCTCATTCTTTGCAGAAATTCTGTTTTGGCAATATTGGCTTTCTTTGCTTCTTTTGCTGATTTTTCTAATTCTCTTTTATACTCTTCTTCTCGTTGTTTCTGAATGCGTTCATATTGTTGATTGGATCTTGCTTTGATCGTCATTAAGATTGCCACAAAAATTCCATATAAAATAACCGCTATTCCAATGTTACTCGTCAATGTTTTTACAAGATTCCTGTCTTCTGCATACACGTAAATATAATAATTTCGTCCCTTATCAAGACTTGTAAAATATTGTTTGATACCGTTTCGAATGATTGCAAACTGTCCTACTTTTACACTTTGTCGGATCTCATTAATAATAGAATCTTCCTGTACCTTTGTATCAATTAATTTTTCATCATTTGATGCTATAATATCATTTCCATTTGTGATTACGATCGTTCCATCATTTTCCCGCTTATATCCAGCAAGCACGTTTTGGATTGTAAGATTATTGTTTTTCGCATATTCGGTTTTTACATACTGATATCCTATAACCGTTCCTTTTGCATCCTTTCTTCCATACGATGCCAGATCAATATAGCCTCCATTTTTCAGCTCAATTCTTGCCATATATGATTTTTGTGGATAATTCTTTACATCACGAAGTGTTTCTTTCTCCATGACATAACCCAAAACTTTTTTAAATCTTGGTCCAGTATGATATTGTGCAATTTGTTTATTCTTATCATTTAATACAATAATCCCCGTAAGTCTTTGTTCCCTTGCATACTGTTTTAAATATTCTTTTTCCAATGCCTGTCTATCTGTTTTGAAATTTCTCGCCGTCTGCTGGACTTTTTCAACCATTCTGACAAGACTTCTTGCTTCAACTGCTTCATTAAAACTGTTATACATGAAATATTGATCCTTGATGTATTCCATCGTCGAATGAATCCTGTTTTTGGTATTGTTTGTTTCTATTTTTACGGACACAAAAAGAACTGTCAAGACAACGATCACACAGCCAACAATACTCAATGTCCATAATCTTTTATCCGCTTTATCTCTCAAGGCTGTTCACCTCCAGATATTTTTCTGCATCAGGAACATATTTTTGTAGAATTTTTTTGGCACTTCCATCTTTGACCATTGCTTTTAATGTCTTTGACAGTTCTTTTTCTATTCCTCTTTTATCATTTTTTGCAAACGCAACACCAATTCCAGTCTCAAGAATATCTTCATCAAGAATTCTGTATTTTGCTTCAAAATCAGACATATACTGTCTGATCGAGATCTCATGTGCTGCAATAGCGTCTACATATCCTCTGCTCAGAGAAGTATAGATCAATTCTCTGTTTTCCATACTGTAGACTTGTTTTACTTTTGGTATTTTGGGATCTGTTTGTTTTAGAAATAATTCCTCTGGTTTGGTTGTAGACTGAACCGCCAGGTTCTTTCCCTCCAGGTCACTCAGTTTATAGATATCACTGTTCTCATTTACAGCAACCACCTGACGGCTTGCTATGTACGGTCCTGCCCATCGGTAATCGTCAAGGCGTCCTTCCATGGAAAAACAGCCCATGATACAATCGATCTCCCCGCTCTCCACCAGCTCCTTTTTCTTCTCCCAGTTGATCTGGACAACGTCCACCTGATACCCCATTCTTTTAAAAGCTTCCGTAGCCAGTTCTACATCAATCCCTGTCGGGATTCCGTCTTCATTCAGATAATTGTATGGCGGATAATTGTCACTGCCCAGGGTGATGACCGGTTTTTCTGTTTCTTTTTTACTGATATCCTCATTTTTGCATCCTGCCAGGGTGGCTGCTAAAATTCCCACAAGCAGAATAGCTGCAATCACTCTTTTTCCTTTCATATTTCTTCTATACCTGCTCTGTTGTATTTTCAGATTTAAAAATCTTTTATATTTTACACTAGTATCTCCTGTTCATGCAAGAAAAACGTTATCTCCTCCCATGGAAAAAATCTGTTTTTGCTATAAGAAATCCATTTCTTTCTCTGTCTGTGGAAAAAACGGCCGGGCCATGTTACAATGAATGATATGAGCAAGCTCATGTGGATTTAGACCTTTTGACCCTGGCATCATGATATTTCATTCGAAAAGGAGAATCTTATGATTTCAAACTATGAAAAGCAGGTGGATATCGGCAAAGCTCATTTCCTGAAATATGATCAGGAAGCCCTCTCTGCCAAATTCCACCTGGATCTTGATAAAGATTATATTTATCTTACTTATCTGAATACGCCCTGCAAGATTGATCGCCCAAGCGGAACTGTTTTCGAAAAAACATCAGATGGTTTTGCAGAATGTCGCTCTTATGAAACAGTCATGACCATCTACGATATGCTCTGTCACGGCCAAGAAACGGAACTGCCTCCTCTTGGCGGCAAATGGACTCCAATCGCAAATTTTGCTGCTGCCGGTGCAAGCCCAAGTGCCGAAATTTTTTCGCAGAAATATGCAGATTTCTTTTCCGGCAAAGTAGATGCCGTCAAAAAAGCATGTGTTTCCATCGGCGGGATTTTAAAGCCAGCTCTTGCCGGTGCTGATATCACTGCAGAAATCCCGGCATTTTCTTTCTTCCCGGTTCTGCTTCAGTTCTGGGAAAGCGACGAGGAATTCCCGCCACAGATTAAAATCCTGTGGGATGATCAGACGATGCGTTATCTGAATTTTGAGACTACCTACTATCTGCAGGGCGATCTGCTGAAGCGTTTACAGGAAATTCTGTAGAATAGAAAAAGCGAATATTCGCAATCCACTTTGCTGCTTGATTTGGTTAAAAAAACAGTATGCCGGGATGATCTCCCTGCATACTGTTTTCTTTTCCATTGTACTTGCCATCTCCCACCTTAGAGGTCGGAGTCTTCTTGCTGGAAGAGGATAAAAGAGACTCCATCCTGATGTTTTAATATTCACCCTTTTTATTTTCTGATGATTCTTCAAATTTCATCATACGGTATCCGACGCCGACATGCGTCTGGATATACTGAAGAGACTGTGGGTTTTTTTCCAGTTTCCGCCTCAGTGTTGCCATAAATACCCGAAGCGAAGCAATGTCCTTTTCCCAGTTACTGCCCCAGATATTTTCCATGATAAAGGTATGGGTCAGGACTCTTCCTGCGTTCTGTGCCAGCAGACACAGCAATTTATACTCGATCGGTGTCAGATGAAGCTCTTCTTCCCCAAGATACACACAGCCCGCCGCATAATCAATGCGAAGATCTCTGTTTACAAAAACTGCACTCTGATTCAGTGCGTCACTTTTCATCATCTGCAGTCTGCGTCTGGTCACACGAAGCCTTGCAAGCAATTCTTCTACTGAAAATGGTTTCGTCAGATAATCATCTGCTCCCGCATCGAGTGCTTCGATCTTGTCAGCATCTTCGCTTCTGGCACTGATCACGATGATCGGCATCTGCGACCATGTCCGCACTCTTTTTATCACTTCAATTCCGTCTATGTCCGGAAGTCCAAGATCCAGCAGCATGATCTCCGGGTTGTGGCTCGCTGCTTCCAGGATCGCCACTTCTCCATTCTCCGCCGTCAGAAAATGATAATCATGTGCTTTCAAAGTTGTTGTGATCAGATTTTTCACCGAATTATCATCTTCCACAACCAGTATCCGTGGTTTGTTCATACAAATATACCTCCCCTGCCGGTAATGTAAACTGAAAAACTGCTCCATGTGGATGTGCATCTGAAACTTTGATTTCTCCTCCATGGACATTTACGATGGATTTGCAGAGTGCAAGTCCAAGTCCAAGACTTCTCCTGCTGTCTGCAATCTTATTCGTCCCGGTATAAAAAGTTTCAAAAATATGTTCTTTCATTTCATCGGAAATTCCAGGTCCGTCATCTGCAACTGAGATTACGGCATTTTTCCCTTCTCTTCCTGTCCTGATATCAATATGGGATCCCTTCTGCGTATATTTGATCGCATTATCCACCAGATTGATGACCATCTGCACGATCAGCCTGGAATCCATTCTGGCCAGAAGCAATTCGTCCTCATGCTCAACCGTGATCGTGTGTTCATCTTTTTTCCGGTCTACATGGCGAAGTGCCTCCTGGATCACATCATCCACCAGTTCTACTGATATGTTCAGATTCATCCGACCTTCCTCCAGTCTGGTCACGGACAGCATATTTTCAATCAGATTGATCAGCCACATAGAGTCATCATAAATATCCAAATACAGCTGCTTTTTCGTCTCTTTGTCAAAATAATCTGCATTGGAAAGCAGATTGCTCGCATTTCCGGAAATCGAGGTCAGCGGTGTCCGCAGATCATGTGAAATCGCCCGCAAAAGGTTTGAGCGAAGCTGTTCATTTTTTGCCAGAATCGCCGCTTTTTCTTTTTCAATGGTAATCTGTTCATTCTCCAGTGCCAGTGCACACTCGCCGATAATCGCCTGAAGGATACTTTTTTCAAAACTTTCCAGCTGCTTCTTTTCTATGCTGATCCCCAGTACTCCATAAACTGTTTCATTTACACCGACCGTCAGATAAAGGCATTCTGCACCCGGGAAATTCCCTGTGCCTGCACCTGCACGTTTCCGGTGTTTTAAAACCCATTCTGCCACATACTTTTCTTTTTTCAGCTTCTGCTGTTCTGACCACTCCCTGTCTTCCATCATAAACACTTTGCTTTTTTCCAGTTCATGATCTTTTACACTGTAAAAAATCACATTTCTTCCAAGGAGTTTCCGAAGCTGCTGTCCCGTTTTACTGATGATTTCTTCCCTTCCTCTGGCACACTGCAGAATCTGGTTTGTATCAAACAAAATCTTTGTGCGGAAAGCCACCATTTCTGACTGTTTTGCCTGATTTTTTAACTTCAGTGCCAGCGTTCCGGTCAAAAATGCAATACCGAACATGATCAGAAAGGTAACCGGATATCCCTCTCCGTAAGCATGAAATGTATACCGCGGTGTCGTAAACAGAAAATTAAAAATAAGTACACTCAGCACGGCGGCGATCATACTGTAGGTCCTGTGATTTGTAAGCACTGCGATCAGCTGTACTGCAAACACAAACACTGTCATGATATTGGCATTTGCAAAACCCAGACTATTGAAAAAATATCCCATCACACTGGCTGCCAGTAAGATCAGAATACTGGTATACAGATCACGGAAGTTCTGTATTTTCTTTTCTCTCTGAAATGCAGCGAGCAGTTTTTCCAGGCGGCCGTTCCGTTCTGCGGAAACAGAAGAGGAAAGGCAGTCATCCATCACCTGTTCTGCACTTTCCTCTTTTTCTTCCGGTACCGCATCATCCTCCAGCCAGAGATTCTGTCTGTTTGCATCACAAAATGCATCAAATTTTTTCAGCATTTCATACATAAATATAAAAATGCCTCCCACTGCCGGCAATAAAAGAAATTCTTTCATATTACCATCTTCTTTCGTTTCAGATATGGAACTGTTTCTGGATGTTTTTAATATTTCCCAGTACCAGCATGGTCTGGTCATCTCCAAGCAGAGTTTCCGACGCAATATTCATATCCAGCACGCCGTTGCACCGCAGTGCCATGATATTTACATTATATTTCTTTCGGATGTCCAGTTCTCCAACCGTTTTTCCGATCCAGGCATCCGGAATGGAAATTTCAAAAATGCCATGTTCTTCATCTAGCTCCACATAATCAAAAATGTGATCTGCACTGTAACGGATCGCCGTCCAGGATGCCAGCTGTTTCTCCGGATATACAACCTCATCTGCTCCGTTTCTTAAAAGGAACTTCGCATGTACATCTCTTGCTGCTCTGGAGACTACCATCTTTGCTCCCAGCTCTTTTAACAGAGACGTTGTTTCCAGAGAACTCTGGAAATTATCTCCGATCGCCACAATGCAGACATCGAAATTGCGCACGCCGAGTGAACGGATAAAATCCTCATTGGTCGCATCCCCGATCTGTGCGTTACGCACATACGGCAGAACTGCCTCTACTCTGCTCTCATTGTTGTCTACTGCCATAACCTGATGATTCAGTTCATCCAGTTTTATCGCAATATGCCTTCCAAATCTTCCAAGCCCGATCAGTAAGATTGATTTCATGTCTTCTTTTCCTCCATCTATAGCTTTTTTCATTTTTCATCTTGATCGCATCATAAATATCCTGCTTTTCTGCTTTTTCCTGCAAATCAAGCACACTCTGTATCTGGTGGATACTCCTATCCTACGGTAATCTTTTCCTGCGGATATTTATACTCCGTCCGCTTCCCGGAAACGGTCGCAAAGATCAGCGTCAGTCCCCCGACTCTTCCAAAGAACATCAGACAGATCAGTATCAGTCTCGAAGCCAGACAAAGTGTCGGCGTCAGTCCAAGAGAAAGTCCTACCGTTCCGATTGCCGATCCGGTCTCAAAAAATGCCGTCACAAGCGGTACTTTTTCCACATAGCTGATGACCATCGCACTTCCTGTAAACAGCATCATATATAAAACAAAAATTGTAGCGGCATTTCGCTGCGTCTCTTCTGCAATTCTTCTGTTATAAAGATGTGCCTGCTCATTCTTTCGAAATACGGAAATCGCCATGGCAAACAGAACCGCTGCGGTTGTTGTTTTCATCCCGCCTGCTGTAGATCCCGGAGATCCTCCAATCACCATCAGAAGCACCATTCCCATCTTTCCGGAATCTGTCATTTTATCGAGATCAGCAGTATTAAATCCAGCTGTTCTTGTTGTCACAGACTGGAAAAAAGAACTCCAGATCCGTTCTCCCAGCGGCATATGCTGAAATTCCAAAAAAAAGAACATGATCGCCGGAACCAGGATCAGAAAGGCACTGACTCCAAGAACTACTTTGCTCTGCAGCCGGTATTTTTTAATATGCCATTTATTCTCCTTGATATCCAGCCAGGTAAAAAATCCAATACCGCCAACCACGATCAGTGTCATAATCACAAGATTCACAACCGGGTTTGCCGCAAAAGAAGTCAGGGATGAAAATTTTCCTTTTACTCCCATCAAATCAAATCCGGCATTGCAGAATGCAGATATCGCATGAAATACAGCGTACCAGATTCCTTTGCCAAGTCCAAATTCTCTGTAAAAAACCGGAAACAGAATAACTGCCCCGATCAGTTCGATCAAAAACGAGGTTTTTAAGATAAAAGTAGTCATCCTCACAATCCCGCCCATCTTCGGAGCTGCGATTGCTTCCTGCATGGTACTTCTCTGCATCAGTCCGATCTTCCTGCCGGCGATCGTTGCAATCGATACTGCCACAGTCACAACGCCGAGACCGCCAATCTGGATCAGCAGCAAAATAATAACCTGACCAAATTCAGACCAGTAAGTTGCTGTATCCTGCACAACCAGCCCTGTTACACAGACTGCTGATGTCGCAGTAAATAACGTATCAGAAAAGGAACTCCATCTTCCGCTTCTGGATGCCCACGGAAGCATCAGCAGCAAACTCCCTGCCAGGATCACTCCCATAAATCCCAGTATAATGATCTGAAACGATGTCATATGCCGGTGTCCGGCTTTTTTCTTTATCTTCATGATTCTTTTGTCTCCCAGTTCTGTTTCATGACTATCATAACACCATGTACCTAAAAATAGTATTAACAATTTTTTATCCACATTAAAATTATATAAAGATACCTGCAAAAATGTATCACACTTTCGCAGGTATACTCACTCTTTAGAATTTTCCGCTGTGACCTCCGTGTACTTCACCGGATGAGCTGACATGCGTGCTGCTTCCGCCGCCTCCACTGTGTGAATCATTATCATTTTTTGGAACCGGACGGCTTGTAACCACTTTATTAATAAAGCGATCCTGTTTCACGGTAAGATTCAGACTGCCTTTTTTCATATATTCTTCTGCTGTGGTCCGCTTCACAACGGAAGTCAGTTTGGAACGTTTGATCGATGCCGTGATCAGTGCAATCACAAATCCGATTGCCAGGCACACAACCAGCCAGAATGCATAGGCAAATGGCTCTTGCGGCATATTATTTACATCATATGG